>Ga0070661_100000003_pt1 | contig 254653 bp, 245 predicted proteins | sample KBSC43metaG_FD_64663 | JGI IMG/M metagenome (GOLD analysis project Ga0070661, IMG submission 64663) | Corn rhizosphere microbial communities from Kellogg Biological Station, Michigan, USA - KBS C4-3 metaG | ecosystem: Host-associated > Plants > Roots > Rhizosphere > Soil ... | reverse complement strand
ATCGACATCATCTCGCCGCAGGGCAAGGGCCAGCGCGCCCTGATCGTGGCGCCGCCGCGGACCGGTAAGACCGTCCTCCTCCAGAACATCGCCCGCGCGATCACCGACAACCATCCCGAAGTCTTTCTGATCGTGCTGCTGATCGACGAGCGGCCCGAGGAAGTGACCGACATGCAGCGTTCGGTGAAGGGCGAGGTCATCTCCTCGACATTCGACGAGCCGGCCAGCCGCCACGTCCAGGTCGCCGAGATGGTGATCGAGAAGGCCAAGCGCCTGGTCGAGCACAAGAAGGATGTCGTCATCCTGCTCGATTCGATCACCCGCCTCGGCCGCGCCTACAACACGGTGGTGCCGAGCTCCGGCAAGGTTCTGACCGGCGGCGTCGACGCCAACGCCCTGCAGCGGCCGAAGCGCTTCTTCGGCGCGGCGCGCAACATCGAGGAAGGCGGCTCGCTGTCGATCATCGCCACCGCTCTGATCGACACCGGCTCCAAGATGGACGAGGTCATCTTCGAGGAGTTCAAGGGCACCGGCAATTCCGAGATCGTGCTCGACCGCAAGGTCGCCGACAAGCGCATCTTCCCGGCGCTCGACGTCGGCAAGTCCGGCACCCGCAAGGAGGAGCTGCTCGTCGACCAGGGCACGCTCGCCAAGATGTGGGTGCTCCGCCGAATCCTCATGCAGATGGGTACCGTCGACGCGATGCAGTTCCTGCTCGACAAGATGAAGGACGCCAAGTCGAACGAGGACTTCTTCAACTCGATGAACTCCTAGCGCCCGGCAGGCGGCGGAGGCGGCATGTTCAACTTCTCCGGCATCTTCACGCCCACGGGGCTGGCCAGCCTCGGCCAGATCATCGTCGGGGATTTGACCATGGCCGGCGACAATGTCGTCATCATGGGTTCGCTCGCCTCGGGCCTTCCGGCCAAGGACCGCCGCAAGGTCCTGATGTTCGGCGTCGGAATGGCGCTGATCTTCCTCATCGTCTTCGCGGTCATCGCGACCCAGCTTCTCAAGGTCACCGGCCTGGTCTTCGCCGGCGGCCTGCTGCTGCTCTGGGTCGCCTACAACATGTTCCGCGAGCTGCGGCCGAAGGCGGCGGTCGAGGCGGACGATCCCGACACGCCGGCCGTGGAAGGGCCGCCGCGCAGCAAGAGCCTGCTTCGCGCCGCGATCCAGATCACCCTCGCCGACCTGTCGATGAGCCTGGACAACGTCCTTCTCGTCGCCTCGATCGCCCGCGACAATCCGGCCTTGCTGTTCGTCGGGCTGACCTTCTCGGTCCTGTTCATGGGGTTCGCCGCCAATTACGTGGCGAAGCTGATCCAGCGCTACCACTGGATCAACTATATCGGCCTCGCCGTCATCCTCTACGTCGCCGCCAAGATGATCTACGAAGGCTGGGTCGGCGGCGAGCATGTGCTCGGCCTAAGGACCGTGTTCGGCGTCTAGGTCGCCGTCGTCCCAGCGGAGGCTGGGATCCCAACGGGCGAAAATCACCGCGTTCTTCACCTCCTGGGATCCCAGCCTTCGCTGGGGTGACGAATCGATCCAGCACACGCCGTGCCGCCGGCACCGGCTCTACGGCAGCATCACCGTGGATCCCGTCGTCGACCGGCTTTCGATCGCGCGGTGGGCGTCGGCCGCCTTGAGGAGCGGGAAGGTGGCGCCGATCTTTATGTCCAGAACGCCCTTCTCGATCAGCTCGAACAAACGCGCCGCCGCCGCGCGCATCTCCTCCGCGGTGCCGCAATAATCGCCAAGCGTCGGGCGCGTGACGAAGATCGATCCGGCGGCGAGGAGGTCGAGCGGCGTGAAGGGCGGAACGGCGCCCGAGGCGTTGCCGTAGGCCACCACCAGGCCGCGCCGGGCGACCGAGGCGAGCGAGGCGGACCAGCTTGCCGCGCCGACCCCGTCGAGGACGATGGGAACGCCCTTGCCCGCGGTGAGCGAGCGCACTTTTGCGGCCAGTTCGTCCATCGGGCAGCACAAAGCGTGATCGGCGCCGAGCGCCTTGGCGGCGGCCGCCTTTCGGCTGTCGCCCGCATGGGCGATCACCGTGGCTCCGACATGCTTGAGCCAGGGCACCAGGATCGAGCCGACTCCGCCGGCGGCGGCATGGACGAGCACGGCCTCTCCGGGCTGAACCCGGGCGCAGCGCTCGACGAGATATTCGGCCGTGCAGCCCTTCAGCATCGCCGCGGCCGCTTGCTCGGCGCCGATCGCCTCGGGAAGCTTCACAAGCCGATCCGAATCGATCGTTCGGTGCGTGGCATAGGCGCCGAGCGGCCCGGTGAAATAGCCGACCCGGTCGCCTTCCCTGAAGCCGGTCACGCCCTCGCCGATCGCTTCCGCGACCCCGGCGGCTTCGCTCCCAAGTCCCGAAGGCAAAGGAAGCTTGTAGAGGCCGGAGCGGTGGTAGGTGTCGATGAAGTTCAGGCCAACCGCCTCGTGCCGCACGAGCACCTCGCCGGGGCCCGGCCGGGGCACGTCGATATGGTCGGCGCTGAGCACCTCGGGGCCTCCGGTCTCGCGGAGGACGTAGGCATAGGGGTCGCTCACCCGAGATGCTCCGCGAAGAACTCCTCGGTGCGGCGGTCGGCGAGTTGGGCCGCCTCCTCGCTCCGGCGCTTGCCCATCTCGGCGGCGAAGCCGTGGTCCTCGCCCGGATAGTCACACAGGGTCACACGTGGGTGGTCGTCGAGGCCCTGGTGGACCACCTGCTGCTGGTCGGGGGTCGCGAAGTGATCGGCGCCGGCGATGTGGAGCATGAGCGGACGCGCGATGGCGTTCTTCTCGGAGAGGAGGTCCGGAAGGCCGACCGCATAATAGCCGACGCTGGCATCGGTATCGGTTCGCGCCGCGGTCATGAAGGCGAGCCGGCCGCCGAGGCAGTAGCCGACGACTCCGACCTTGCCGGAGCTTCCGTCTTTCCCGGCGGCAAGGCGGGCGCGGGCGGCGCGGATCGTCGCCTCGATATCGCCGATCCCCTGATCCTGATCGAAGCGGCCCATCAGCTCGAGCGCCTGCTTGAACTCGCTCTCGACGTCCGGATCGAGCTCCATGCCCGGCTGAAGCCGCCAGAAGAGGTCGGGCGCGATGGCGAGATAGCCCTTCGCGGCCCATCGGTCGCACTTGCGGCGTATGCCCTCGTTGATCCCGAATATCTCCTGGATGACGACGATCGCGGCGCGGGGCGCGCCGTCCGGCTCCGCCACATAGGCATTGAAGCGGCCCTCGCCGCCGAGCGTCTCAATCGCGATCGTCGCCATGGCGGCCTCCTTCTTGTCTGCCGGCGCCTCTATACACATAGAGGAAGGCGGCAACAGGAGCGAAGGCCATGAAGATCAGCGTCGATGTCGACTGCACGCCCGAGGAGGCGCGGCGCTTCCTCGGTTTTCCGGATCTGACACCGGTTCACGACGCCTATGTCGAGCGGATGAAGAAGGCCGTGACCGAGGGGATGACGCCGGAGAGCTTCGCCGACCTGGCCCGCAACTGGGGGCCGATGAGCGAGGCCGGAATGGCGATGTGGAAGGGCATGCTGGAGGGGATGAGCGGCCGGCGTGACGGCTGACACCATCTACGCCCTGTCGAGCGGAAGCCCGCCCGCGGGTATCGCGGTGGTCCGGATCAGCGGGCCCAAGGCGGACGAGGCGCTTCGGCGGCTGGCCGGCAAGCTTCCGACGCCGCGGGTGGCGACCCTCGCCGAGCTGCGCGAAGAGGGCGGCGAGGCGCTGGACCGGGCGCTGGTCCTGCGCTTCCCCGGGCCGGCCAGCGCGACCGGCGAGGATGTCGCCGAGCTCCACCTCCACGGCGGACGCGCGGTGGTGGCGGCGGTGCTCGCCGCCCTGGCGCGGGTCGACGGCCTGCGTCCGGCCGCTCCCGGGGAGTTCACCCGCCGAGCGTTCGAGAACGGCCGGCTCGACCTCGCCGAGGCCGAGGGCCTGGCCGACCTGCTCGCCGCCGAGACCGAGTCGCAGCGGCGCTCGGCGCTGGCGCTGGCCGAGGGGGCTTTAAGCCGGCGAGTCGGCGCCTGGCAGGCGCGGATCCTCGCTCTCGCGGCGAGCCTCGAGGCGGCCATCGATTTTTCCGACGAGGGCGAGGTGGAGGAAAGCCTGCCCGCCGCCTGGGCGGAGGAGGCGGAGGCGATCTCCCGGGAGATCGCCGAGGCGCTTCGGCGGCCTGACGCGGAACGCTTGCGCGACGGTGTAAGGATCGTCGTCGCGGGCCCACCGAATGCCGGAAAGTCTAGCCTGATCAACGTGTTATGCGGAAGGGACGTGGCCATTACCTCGCCCATGGAGGGGACCACGCGCGACGTGCTGGAAGCGCCGGTCGCGATTGCCGGAAGTCCCTTCCTGCTCGTCGACACCGCCGGTCTGCGCGAGAGCGAGGACATGGTGGAGCGGGCGGGAGTGGAGCGCGCCCGACGCCAGCTGGAAGCGGCCGATCTGATATTGTGGCTCGGCCTCCCGGAATCCTGTCCCGAGCCGAAGCGGTCGATCGTCGTCCAGTCGAAATGCGATATCCGTTCGCCCGATCCGGCGGCCGCGCTGCGCGTCTCGGCGGTCACGGGGGAGGGGCTCGACCGGCTCGTGGACGTGCTTGCCGGTAAAGCGGCCGAGCTGCTTCCAGGCGAGGGCGACGTCGCCTTGAACGCTCGCCACCGCGCTGCCTTGCGGCAAACGCTGGAGGGCCTTGGCGAGGCACGAGGCCCAGACCTCATCCTTGCCGCCGAAGGGCTGCGCGCGGCCCGAGCAGCCTTGGACCGGATCACCGGGCGGGCCGGAGTGGAGGATATGCTCGACGCCTTGTTCGGAAGTTTCTGCATCGGGAAGTGACATGTTCCACGTGGAACATTAGGGCGGCGCGGTGAGCGCTCGGTTCGATATCCTCGTCGTGGGTGGCGGCCATGCCGGCTGCGAGGCGGCCGCGGCGGCCGCGCGCATGGGGGCGAAGGTCGCGCTCATCAGCTTCTCGCGCGCGCAGATCGGCGCCATGTCGTGCAACCCCGCTATCGGCGGACTGGGCAAAGGTCATCTCGTCCGCGAGGTGGACGCGTTCGACGGTCTGCTGGCCCGGGCCGCCGATGCGGCGGCGATACACTACCGCATGCTGAACGCCAGCAAGGGCGCGGCGGTGCGCGGTCCCCGCGTGCAGGCGGACCGCGGCCTGTTCCGCCGCTTCATCGCCGGCGCGCTGGAGGCCCAGCCGGGCCTAACCGTCATCGAGGGCGAGGTCGCTGCCCTACGACTGGCGGGACGGCGGGTGGCGGGCGTGTTGCTGGCGGACGGATCGTCGCTCGAGTCTCGAGCCGTCGTCCTCGCGACCGGAACGTTCCTCGGTGCCAAGCTCCACTTCGGCATGCGCAGCCGGGAAGGCGGCCGGATCGGCGAGCGCGCCGCCACCGAGCTCGCCGCGCAGCTTCGGGCGCTCGACTTTCCGCTGGCGCGCCTCAAGACCGGTACGCCGCCACGGCTGGACGGTCGAACGATCGATTGGGGCGCCCTGGAGCGGCAGGAATCGGACAGCGGCGGCTGGACTATGTCCCCAATGAGTGGGAAGCGGCCGGCGCCGCAGCTCTTTTGCGCCATCGCCCGCACCACCGCTCGGACGCACCGGATCATCCGCGACAATCTCCACCGCTCGCCGCTTTTCGCCGGCGAGATAAGCGGCGTGGGTCCGCGCTACTGTCCTTCGATCGAGGACAAGGTGCATCGCTTCGGCGACCGCGACGGGCACCAGATCTTCCTCGAGCCGGAAGGGCTCGACGATCCGGCGGTGTACCCGAACGGCATCTCCACATCCCTCCCCGAGGATGTGCAGCGCGACATGATCCACACCATCCGGGGCCTGGAGCGAGCCCAGATCGTCCAGCCGGGCTATGCGGTGGAGTATGACCATGTCGATCCGCGCGCGCTGGATTCGACGCTGCAGGCTAAAGCCGTCGAAGGTCTCTACCTCGCCGGACAGGTTAACGGCACGACCGGCTACGAGGAGGCGGCGGCGCAGGGGCTCGTCGCCGGGGTCAATGCGGCGGCGTCCGCCTTGGGCCGGGAGGCGGTGCGCTTCGATCGAAGCTCCAGCTACATCGGCGTGATGATCGACGACCTGACGCTGCAGGGCGTGACCGAGCCTTATCGCATGCTGACCGCCCGCGCCGAGTTCCGGCTCCGGCTGCGCGCCGACAATGCGGAGGCGCGACTCACGCCCCAGGCGATCGCCGCCGGCTGCGTTAGCGAGGCAAGGCGGGCGCATTTTGAACGGCGGGAATCCGTGCGGGCGCGGCTCGAGGCGCTGCTTGCCGCGCCTTTCTCGTCGGCAACCCTCGTTGCAGCGGGCATGAAGGTTCGCGAGGACGGAGTCCCGCGCAGCTTGGCGGAGTGGCTCCGATTCCCGGAGGTCGATGAGAAGGCGGTGAGGAGGCTCGTCCCCGAAGCGGCCGGCATCGATCCCGCGTTGGTCCAGGAGGCGATCGAGGATCACCGCTACGCGCCCTATGTGCAGCGCCAGGTGGCGGAGATTGCGCGGCTGCGTGCCGACGATGCCGTCAGGCTTCCCCCGGACATCGATTATGCCGCAGTTCCGGGACTGTCCGGAGAAATGATCGAGCGCCTTTCCGCGGCCCGGCCGGAGACGTTGGGCGCGGCATCTCGGATCAGGGGCATCACCCCCGCGGCGCTTGCGGCCATTTTGGTGCAGGCGAGGCGCAAGGCGGCGTGAGCGGGGAGCCCGCGCCTCCTCCGTGGCTCGATGTTTCACGTGAAACATTGGAGGACCTGGGCAGCTTCGCGCGGCTGCTGGAGGAGGAGAACGCGCGGCAGAATCTGGTCTCGCAGGCTTCCCTCGCCGACCTGTGGGATCGGCACATCTGGGATTCGGCGCAGCTGGTGCGCTTGGCTCCGCCGGCTTCGAGCTGGATCGATCTCGGTACGGGCGCCGGCTTCCCGGGTCTTATCGTCGCTCGGCTGACGGACGCGGCTGTCACCCTGGTCGAGGCGAGGAAGCTGCGGGTCGAGTTCCTCCGCCGCGCCGCCTTGGCGCTGGGTGTGGAGGCACGGGTCGAAATCGTCTGCGGCAAGGCGGAAACCCTCCCCGAGCGTCCTTATGACGTCATCTCCGCCCGCGCCTTCGCGCCGCTCGACAAGCTGCTGGCCATCGGCGCCCGTTCTGCCTCCGCCGAGACGGTCTGGCTTCTCCCAAAGGGACGCAACGCCAAGTCCGAACTGGAAGCGGCGCGCGCTTCATGGCAGGGTGAGTTTCGTCTCGAACCGAGCCTTACCGACGCCGACGCGAACATCATCGTCGCCAGAGGCGTCAGCCGCAGGGAAAAGGGGAAGCGCGCCCGATGATCCGGATAGCCGTTGCCAACCAGAAGGGCGGCGTGGGGAAGACCACGACGGCGATCAACCTCGCTACCGCGCTCGCGGCGACGGGATGGCGGGTGCTGCTCGTCGATCTCGATCCGCAGGGCAACGCCTCGACCGGGCTCGGAATCGGCCAGGCGCAGCGCGACCGCTCGAGCTACGATGTGCTCACCGGCGGCGCGGCGGTGGAGGAGGCGGCGGTCCCGACCCGTGTGCCGAGGCTGGATCTGGTCCCAGCCACGGTCGACCTTTCCGGAGCGGAGATCGAGCTCGTCTCGCTCGAGGAGCGAACCCACCGCCTCGACAAGGCGCTCGACGCGCCCGGGACGGCGCGATGGGACGTCTGCCTGATCGACTGCCCGCCGTCGCTCGGCCTGCTCACCATCAACGCGCTGGTCGCGGCCCAGTCGATCCTGGTTCCGCTCCAGACCGAATTCTTCGCCCTCGAAGGGCTTAGCCAGCTGCTTCAGACGATCGAGCGGATCCGCGCTCGATTCAATCCGGAGCTTTCGATCCTGGGGGTCGCGCTGACCATGTTCGACCGGAGGAACAACCTCTCCTCGCAGGTCGCCGACGACGTGCGCGCCTGCCTCGGCAAGGTGGTCTTCGAAACGGTGATCCCGCGCAACGTGCGGCTTTCGGAAGCGCCGAGCCACGGCATCCCGGCTTTGATCTACGACCATCGCTGCCCCGGCTCGGAGGCCTATATCGCCCTGGCGCGCGAGCTGATCGGGCGGCTTCCCAAACCGGCCGCCGCGGCGTGAGCGACGATCCGCCCCCCGGCCGCCGCCGTCCCTCGGGCCTCGGCCGCGGCCTCTCCTCGCTGCTCGGCGAGGTGGCGCAGGAGACTCCGGTTTCGGGCGGCCCGCCTCCCGGGCGTGGCGGAATCCAGATCATGCCGGTCTCGTCGATCGAGCCGCACCTCGACCAGCCCCGCCGCCATTTCGACGAGGAGGCGCTCGAGGAGCTCGCAGCTTCGATCCGGAGCCGCGGCTTGATCCAGCCGATCGTCGTCCGACCGCACGGACATCGTTATCAGATCGTCGCCGGCGAGCGACGCTGGCGCGCCGCCCAGCGCGCGCGCCTTCACGAAGTGCCGGTCATCGTCCGGGAGTTCAGCGATTCCGAGACCCTGGAAGTGGCGCTTCTGGAGAACATCCAGCGCCGCGACCTCAACGCGATCGAGGAGGCGGAGGCCTATAAGCGCCTGATCGGCGAATATGGCCACACCCAGGAGGCGCTCGGGCAGCTTGTCCACAAATCACGAAGCCATGTCGCTAACCTGTTGAGATTGCTTGACCTTCCGGAGAGCGTCAGGGGTCTTCTGGCGACCGGCGCGCTGAGCATGGGTCACGCCCGGGCGTTGGTCACCGCCTTCGATCCGGAAGCCTTGGCCCAGGAGGTCGTGCGCCGCGGACTCTCGGTTCGCGAGACCGAGAAGCTGGCGAAGTTCGGCAAGCCGGGGCGGGAGCGTCAGCCCAAGCTCGAATATAAGGGCGCGAGCGCCGACATCGAGGCGCTTGAGCGGCAGCTCGGCGACATGCTCGGGCTCAAGGTGCAGATCGCCCACCGCCCGGACGGCGGCGCGGTCTCGCTCCATTATTCGACGCTCGACCAGCTCGACATGATCTGCCAGCGGCTCAGCGGCGAGAAGATCTGATACCTCGTCACCCCGGCGAAGGCCGGGGCCTCGGCTCACGCGCCCCGACTTTCCCGGTTGAAGATCCCGGCCTTCGCCGGGATGACGGGGCTTACCGAAGCCGCGCGGCCTGACGGCAAATGGCGAACAGCTCTTCATCGACCGCCACCGGACCCAGGCCTCCGGAGGCCTTCAACTGGCGCTCCGCCTCGACCAGACGGTTGACGCTCTTGGCGAGCAGGTCCGACCGCCATCTCCGCAATTGCTGGGCGACGGAGTTCTTTTCCTTCCAGAACAAGGCCTTGCCTTGTGAAGTCATGACGGCGTCGACGCTTCCGCCGCGCTCCACCTGGGCCCGCATCCGAGCGAGGAGGCTCATCCGTCGGAGCACCGCGCGGATCAGCGGAATGCCGAATATGCCTTCGCTGGCGAGGCGAAGCAGCTCGGCCTGGAGCAATTGCGGGTCGCCGCTTCCCACGCTGTCGACGAGGCGGCTTAGATCGCCCTCCTCGGCGGCGCCGCCGACCGAGTCGAGCGCTTCATGGTCGAGCGGCCGCGCCTGCTCCGGCGAGGCGTCGACGTAAAGGGCTAGCTTGGCGATCTCCTGGCCGAGGACCGCGCGATTGCCGCCGCAGCTTTCGGCGAGGCGGCGGGCGACCCCCGATTGGACGATGAGGCCGGCCTCGCGGGCCATGTCGGCCGCGATCCGTTCGGCCTCCTGCCCTTCCGGGACGTAGCTCGCGAAGGCGAGGGCCCGCGGCTGCGCAAGCGCCAGCTTGAGGAGCTTCGAGGCGGGCTTGAGGGCGCCGGCGAGGAGGACGACGGGGTTGCCGGCCGCCGGCGCCTCGAGCAGGGCCTCGACGGCCGCAAGGCTCTCGTCGCCGGCCGGATCGACGACGATGAAGCGCGGATCGCCGAACAGCGAGATGGAAGCGGCTTCGTCGGCGAGGCGGGCCGGGTCGCCGCGAAGCTCCGCGCCGGCGAGCTCGACCCGCTCGGCGCCCTTGCCAACGGCGTCCGCGAGCCGCTTGAGAAGCGCGCGCGATCCGGAATCGTCGGGGCCGTAGAGAAGGAAGAAGGCGGTCTCGCCGGGATTGCCGAGGGCCCGCTCGATCTGCGGCCGGTTGGCCTTCACCGGCGGGGGCCGGTTCGGGACGCGTAGAGCGCGACCCTGGTGACGATCTGGTCCGCCACCTCCTGGGAAAGCCGCTCGAGCGCGGTCCGTTCGGCGGCGACGGTGGCATATTCGGAGCTCACCACGTCGATCCCGACGTCCGAGCCGGCGGTGGCGTCGAGGACCACCGTGCCCTTGCCGAGCTCGACTAGCTGGTAGCGCGCGCGAAGCGCCCGCCGCTCGCGCGTGACCGCGTCGTCGGAGCGGATCCCGAAGCCGGTAATGTCGTCGTCGAGGAGGATGTCGAGTCGGTAGAGCGCCGGGCCCGAGCCGGCGTGAAGCCGGTCCTGAAGGGCGGTCCGAACCAGCCACCCGGCGCGGCCCGCCACGGGACCGATCGTCACTCCGCGAAGAGTCTGCGCGACCTGTCCGGAGGCGCCGCCGGAATAAAGCGGCCGAAGCCCGCATCCGGCGAGCAGAAGCGCGAGGGCAAGAGCGACCACGCCCCTCATGCGACGACGTTCACGAGGCGGTCCGGAACGACGATCACCTTGCGCGGCGGCCGGCCTTCGAGCGTCCTGGCGATCTTGTCGGAGGCGAGCGCCATCGCCTCGAGGTCCTCCCGGGACGCCCCCTTGGGCGCGGTGAGCGTGTCGCGCAGCTTGCCGTTGACCTGGACGGCGATCGTCACCTCGTCCTCGACCAGCAAAGCCGGATCCGCCTTCGGCCATTCGGCGTCGGCGACGAGGCCGTCCCCGCCCATGACCGCCCAGGCCTGCTCGGCGAGGTGCGGGACCATCGGCGAGACCAGCCGGACGAGCGTTTCCACCGCCCGGCTTCGCGACGGCGAGGGCGCGGCCTTCTCGATCGCGCTGGTCAGCTCGTAGACGTTCGCCACCGCCTTGTTGAAGGCGAGCGCCTCGATATTCGCGCCCACCGCGGCGATCGTCCGGTGGAGCTTGCGGTCAAGCGCGGGATCGCCGCCTTCGTCGCTCGCCAGCCACGACGAGCCGCCCCGCTCCGACTCCGCGTCGGCGAGCCGCCACAGCCTCTGGACGAAACGCCAGCTTCCCTCGATCCCGCTCTCGCTCCATTCGAGATCGCGCTCGGGCGGACTGTCGGAGAGCATGAACCAGCGCACCGAATCGGCGCCATACTGGTCGACGATCGGCTCGGGATCGACCGTGTTGCGCTTCGACTTCGACATCTTCTCGACCCGGCCGCGGGTAACCGGGCCGGAGTGGCTTTCCGCTTCCTCGGGGGTGAGCCAGCGGCCCTCCGCATCCTGGAAGGTCGCGTGGGTGACCATGCCCTGGGTGAACAGCCCCTGGAACGGCTCCTCGATATCGAGTCGGCCGATCCGCTTCAGCGCCCGAGTCCAGAATCGGGCGTAGAGGAGGTGGAGGATCGCATGCTCGACCCCGCCGATATACTGGCCGACCGGAAGCCAGGCCTCGGCCTCCGCCTTGTCGAACGGCTTGTCCTTGGGCTGGCTGGCGAAGCGGATGAAGTACCAGGACGAATCGACGAAGGTGTCGAGCGTGTCGGTCTCGCGCCGAGCCTCGCCGGAGCAGCCGGGGCAGGCGACCCGGCTCCAGCTCGGGTGACGGTCGAGCGGGTTGCCGGGAATGTCGAAGCCGACGTCCTCGGGAAGCACCACCGGAAGCGCCTCGCGCGGCACCGGCACCGGTCCGCACGCCTTGCAATGGACGATGGGGATCGGAGTCCCCCAATAGCGCTGGCGCGAGACGCCCCAGTCGCGAAGGCGCCAGACGGTGGTGCCCTGGCCCCAGCCCTCGTCCTCGGCGCGGCCGATCACCTCCCTGATTCCGTCCTCCGCCTCGAGCCCGTCGAGGAAGCGGCTGTTCACCAGCCGGCCCGGGCCGATATAGGCTTCGTGGGCGATCGGCTCGGCGGCTTCCTCGGGGGAGGGCGCCACCACCCGGGTAACGGGAAGGCCGTATTTGCGGGCGAAGTCGAGGTCGCGCTGGTCATGCGCCGGGCAGCCGAAGATGGCGCCGGTGCCGTATTCCATAAGCACGAAATTGGCGACGTAGAGCGGCAGCTTCCAGGCCGGATCGAACGGGTGGAGAACCTTGAGGCCGGTGTCGAAGCCCTTCTTCTCCGCCGTCTCGAGCTCGGCCGCGGTGGTTCCGCCCCGCTTGCACTCCTCGATGAAGGCGGCGAGCGCCGGGTCGTGCTCCGCGACCGCGGCGGCGATCGGGTGGTCGGGCGCGATCGCCGCGAAGCTGGCCCCGAAGATCGTGTCCGGACGGGTGGTGAACACCTCGAAGCCGGTGATCCCGGGCAGGTGGGAGGCGAGCTCGAAGCGGAAGCGAAGGCCGCGGCTCCGGCCGATCCAATTCTCCTGCATCAGCCGGACCTTGTCGGGCCACTGGTCGAGCTCGCCCAGCCCGTCGAGCAGCTCCTCGGCGAAATCGGTGATCTTGAGGAACCATTGGCTAAGCTTGCGCCGCTCGATGAGCGCGCCGGAGCGCCAGCCGCGCCCGTCGATCACCTGCTCGTTGGCGAGCACGGTCATGTCGACCGGGTCCCAATTGACCTCGCTCTCCTTACGATAGACCAGGCCCGCCTCGTAGAGGTCGAGGAACAGCGCCTGCTCATGCCCGTAATAAGAAGGGTCGCAGGTCGCGAGCTCGCGGCTCCAGTCGAGCGCGAAGCCGAGCCGCTTGAGCTGGGCGCGCATCGTGTCGATGTTGGACCAGGTCCAGTCGCCGGGATGGACCTTCTTCTCCATCGCCGCATTCTCGGCCGGCATTCCGAACGCGTCCCACCCCATCGGGTGGAGCACGTCGAAGCCGTTCATCCGCCGGTAGCGGGCGAGGACGTCGCCCATCGTGTAGTTGCGGACATGGCCCATGTGGATGCGCCCCGACGGATAGGGGAACATCTCGAGGACGTAGGATCGTGGGCGATCGCCGCTGCCGGAAGCGTGGAAGGTGCCCCGTTCCTCCCAGACCTTCTGCCAGTGCGCGTCGGCCTCGAGCGGATTGAAGCGCGCTGCCATGGGAATGAAAGCCTTTTCTAGCCGGCGCTGGCGTTCCGGCGAAGGTCGCGGGCGCGGGTGAGGATGATCTCTTCCAGCTTCTGGACCGTCGCCGCGGCGACCGGAGCGTCGACCCAGCTTCCGCCCTGCAGCACCTGGCGGGAGGCGGCGACTCGAAGCGCGTCGGCGCGAAGGTCGCGGTCGAGGATGGTGGCGGTGACCTTGACCCGCTCGTTCGGGCTTCCCGGATTGGTGTACCAGTCGGTGACGATCACGCCGCCGTTGGAATCGGTCTGGGTGAGCGGAGCGAAGGACAGGGTCTCGAGCGCGGCACGCCACAGATAGGCGTTGACCCCGATCGTCGTCACCTTGGAGGCGGCGAGGTCCGCCTGCGCGGTCCGGTTGGCCGGCGCGCGCCCGAGCGTCTTGTTGATGTCGTTCCGGACGAAGTCGCAGCCCGACAGGGTGACGGCGCAGGCGATCGCCAGGCCCAAAGAGACAGCGCGCATAAACTCGGGTCCTCGAGACAACGGGGGTTCGGGGCCGTTATAGGGAACGCGGCGCGAGCGGCAAGCGGAGACGTAGCCACGGGCCGGTCGGATCGGCCGCGCCCCCGGGCGGGGCGGCCACAGTTGTGGAGAAGATGCAACAGCCGGCGATGATTCGGGGGATCGGTTCGCCCGTTCACTGGTTAGACAGGCCATAGCATATTACATCGGCTTCACAGCGGGAGTCGAACTGGGTGACGATACGCGGTGCGAATGCGGGAATGGGGGGCGCGGCGATCGTCGCGCTTTCGCTCGTCCTCGCTCCGGCGCTGGCCGTCTCGGGCCCCGGCAGCTTCAGACCGAGCCCGCCTTCGCTTCGCTCGGGCACCTTCACTCCCGCCGTTTCCGACCCGCGCCTCGCCGCCGAGCTGGCCCGCCGGGGTCTCCAGGCGAACAGCTTCCGGCTGACCCCCGCAGCGACCGCGGTTGGGAACGGCAAGGCGGTCCGAGTCGCGATCCGCGCCCGCTCGGCGCTTCCGGCGGAGATGGTGCGCCGCGCCGCCGAGGAGCCTTCGGCCTCCCCGGTCACCGCGATCACGCCCACCGTCTACAGTCTCGGCGTCTCGCTCGGATGGAAGCGTTTCGCGCTCTCCGGCGACGTCGATCGGGTCAGGGGCGGACCGGTGCGCGGCGGCCGCGAGGCGGCGGAAGTGGGCGTCAGCTACGCCGGCAACCGCTTCACCGCCCGTGCCGAGGCCGGGGTGGCGCGCCCCGACCCGACTACCCCGCGGATCGTCGCCGAGCCGGAAAGCTACACGGTCGGAGTCGGCGGCTCCTACCGGATCGCGCGCAATCTCGATGTGACCGGCGGCCTTCGCTACAAGATCCAGCGCGACCGGCTCGAGCCGATCGCCGATCAGCGGCGCGAGAGCCAGGCCGTCTTCGTCGGCACCGCCTTCCGCTTCTAGCCTTCGTCGCCGCTCCAGGCGTCGATACCCGCCCAGCCATAAGCGTGGCGAAGCGCGCGGAACCGCGCCGAGTCCATTCCGCCGAGCGCGATCACCGGAACCCTCGCGCGGCGCGCGAGCCGGTCGAACCCCGCCGCTCCTAAGGCGGGGCCGCCGGGATGGGAGCGGGTCGCGTGAACGGGGCCCAGGAAAACGAGGTCCGCGCCGCGCGCCGCGCGGCGAAGCTCGGCCGAATCATGGGCCGAAGCCGTCCGGAGACCCGGGCCGAGGCGGTTGTGAACGCCGTCGGCGCCGGGCAGCCACTCTCCCGCGACGATCAAGGTCAGGCGCCGCCGGCGGCTCACGCCTTTCACCCGCTCGAACAGGACGCGCCGTTCCTCGCCGCTTAGCCGGTAGTGGCGGAAAACGATTCCGGCGCCGGGGGGCAGGCGCTCCAGGGCGGTCCACAGCCTTTCGCCCTGGCGCTCGTCGGTCATCAGCCAAAGGCGAGGCAGTGGGTGGCGGCGGGGCATGGCGGACCCTATAGCAGCCGCGATGAGCGATGCATCGGCGGTCGAGCGGCTGGACGCGGTGACGGACTCGATCCGGCGTGCCGCCGCTTCGGCCGGCCGGCCGGCCGCGGAAGTGACCCTGATCGCTGTTTCGAAGACTCATCCCGTCGAGGCGATCCGGCCGCTGATTGAGGCCGGCCACCGCGTCTTCGGCGAGAACCGGGTCCAGGAAGCGCAGGAGAAATGGCCCGAGCTTCGCGGAGGCGCGCCCGACATACGGCTCCACCTGATCGGCTCGCTTCAGTCGAACAAGGCGCTGGACGCCGTGGCGCTGTTCGACTGCCTGCACTCGATCGACCGCTCCTCGCTCGTCGAGGCCGTCGCGGCGGCGATGGCGAAGACAGGGCGGCGGCCGGATTGCTTCCTCCAGGTCAATATCGGCGATGAGCCGCAAAAGGGCGGATGCGCCGTCGCGGACCTGCCCTCGCTTCTCGAGCACGCGCGCGAGGCGCGGCTGCCGGTCCTCGGCCTGATGGCCATTCCGCCGGCGGATCTCGAGCCTGCCCCCTATTTCGCGCTGCTCGCCAAGCTGGCGCGAAGGCACGGCCTCACCGGGCTCAGCATGGGGATGTCGGCGGATTTTCCGACGGCGGTGACCCTCGGCGCTACCCATGTCCGGGTCGGGACGGCTTTGTTCGGAGACCGCGGCTGATCACGGCTTAGAAGTCGCTGAAACTACTCGAAAAAGTGGAACTGGTTGACGTCATGGCGTCACTGCTGGTGGCCGCTCCTCGAACGCTTGGTGGCGAGATAGGCTTCGTTGTGGGCATTCTCTCCGGCGCGAAGCGGCACCCGCTCGATCACCGCGATTCCGGAGCGTTCGAGCCCCTCCACCTTGCGCGGATTGTTGGTGAGCAGGCGCACCTCGCTTTGCCCGAGCAGCCGGAGCATCGCGGCGGCGACTCCGAAGTCGCGCTCGTCGTCGCCGAAGCCGAGGCGCAGGTTCGCGTCGACCGTGTCGAAGCCCTGGTCCTGGAGGGCGTAGGCGCGCAGCTTGTTGACGAGGCCGATCCCCCGTCCCTCCTGGCGAAGGTAGAGGAGGATTCCCCAGCCGGCCCCGGCGATCACGGTCAGGGCCGAGTCGAGCTGCGGCCCGCAATCGCATTTGAGCGAGCCCAGCGCATCGCCGGTGAGGCATTCGCTGTGCAGCCGGACGAGCGGCGCCGCCCCGTTCGGAGCGCCGATCAAAAGGGCGACATGCTCCGCCGCATCCTCGGCCGAACGAAAGGCGACGATCTCTCCCCGCTCGGAGGCGGCGGTCGGCAGCTTAGCCCGCGAGGCGATGGCGAGCGTGGGGGTCCCATCGTAATCCTCCACCGCCTGCGCCTCGAGCGCGGCATCGTCCTCGCCGGCAGTACCGCCGACGAAGAAGGCGGGCAGAAGCCCGGAGCGACGAGCGAGAGTGATCGCCGCGGCCATGGTGTCCGGAGCGCCGAGCGGAACCGTCTGGAATGGGCCCTTGAGCGGATTGCGCAGGTCGAGGGCCGGATCGGCGATCGCGGTCGCCTCGGCGAGGCCGACCCAGGAAGAGCGGCGGATGCGCACCGGGCCGGTCGGGGTCCCCTCGATCTGGTTGGCGAGCTTGAGCGTGACCGCCCGGTGGCCGGAGATGAGCAGGTCCGCCGGGGCGGGCGAGTCGAACGCGGCGAGGCTGCCGTCGTCGGCGGTCTCGACGGCGAGGAAGGCGGTGCCGCCGATGATCACCGGCCAGCCGCGACGCAGGGCGTCGATTCCGCGGGCGACGTCCCGCGCGCCGCTCAAATCTCGAATTCCGTCACCAGCGGGACGTGGTCGGACGGGCGGGTCCAGTTGCGGCACGGCTCGTGGACGTGGTGCGCGACGGCGAGCTTGGCGACGTCGGGCGTCGCCCACATGTGGTCGAGGCGCCGCCCGCGGTCGTTCTTCGTCCAGTCGGGCGAACGGTAGCTCCACCAGGTGTGGAGGCGTTTGGGCGCCGGATGGAAGTGGCGGCCGAGATCGACCCAGTCGTTGCTCGCCTGGAGCTTGGTCAGAGCCTCCACCTCGATCGGCGTGTGGCTGACGACTCCGATCAGCTGCTTGTGGCTCCAGACGTCGCATTCGAGCGGGGCGACATTGAAATCGCCGACGACGATGGTCGGGCAGGCGCAGCTTTCCGACCAGGCGGTCATCCGGCCGAGGAAGTCGAGCTTCTGACCGAATTTCGGATTCGCCTCGCGGTCGGGGATGTCGCCGCCGGCGGGGATGTAGACGTTCTCGACCCGGATCCCGCTCTCGAGCCGGACTCCGATGTGCCGGGCTTCGCCATTGGCCTGCCAGTCGTGCCGCGCCTCCTCGCGAACTGGAAGCCGGCTCAAGATGGCGACTCCGTGGTGCATCCGCTGGCCGCAGAGGATCTGGTGGACGTAACCGAGCTTGCGGAAGACCTCGCCCGGGAAGTCGGAGTCGCACACCTTCGTCTCCTGGAGGCAGAGCAGGTCGGGCTGCTCCTCGCTCAGGAATTGCTCGACAATCCCGATCCGGGCGCGGACCGAATTGATGTTCCAGGAGGCGATCTTCAGGGATGACGGCATGGATCGGGATTAGCGGGCGGGGCTCCGGCTGTCGATTGGCCGACGGGCGGGGACATGCAAAGGCCCCCGTTCCGGGGGCGTGGAACGGGGGCCAACCAGGCGTTGTTCACGCGAGGCACGACAGCGGGTGCCGTATCAGGCAACAGGGGGAAATCCCGACAGCGACCTCCCGCAATCGCGAGTACATCTGTAGCCGTTCGTTCCTGTCGCCCGGATGAATGGGTTTCGAAGATCAGCCCTTCGGGCCGCGCTTCCTCGGATCGGTCCATTGGAAGGCGCCGTCGGCGACGGCGACGTTGAAGCGCTGGCCCGAGAGCTTCACCGTCGTCACGTTGTTCTGCGAATCGCGCATCGTCCAGCCCTGCAGCATCAGTCCCGAAGGCGCTCCGGAGACCTTGGCGAAGCCGACGGTGATCGTCCCGAACTCCGGACGCTTGGGATCGCGCGCGGAGATCAGCAGGGTCTGGGCGTCGTCGCGGGCGACCTTGGCGATCCGCGACAGATCGGGGCGGGCGTTGAGCAGGACTCCGAGCGGCGAGTTGCCGATCGGCCAGCTCTCCACCCGCCGGGTCTCGTAGTCGATCATCGCCAGCCGCTTGCCGTCGGCGACGACGAGGAAGGGCGTGCCGCGCTGATATTCGAACCGGACCCGGCCGGGGCGCTTCAGGGTCATGACGCCGGTGAGGGTCTGGCCGCGCTTGTCGGTCTGGGCGAAATTGGCGGTCATCGTCTGAACCGCCTGGAGATGCGCCTCGACCTGGGCGATCGGCGAGGCGGTCTGGGCGAGCGACGCCGCCGGCGGAAGGGCGAAAGCGGCCGCGGCGGGCACGGCGGCGAAAGCGAGCGTCTTCAAACGCGACATGAAAGGCTCCGTGGAACAGGATTCGGCGCCGCGATAGGCGCCGCCGATTGAATGCCGACTGAACCCGGAGGGTTCCGCGGGCCGCTTAGCCGAACACCAGCCGGCAGGCGCCTCGACGGTTCATCGCGAAGTCGCACTGGCCGAGCACGTCCATTCCGAGCAGGGCGTCGAATTCGAAATGGTCGGGCAGCTCGATCCCGACCACGGGCTCGAAGACGAAGGGGGATACCGGCCGGCCGGGCGGAGAATAGTCGGGGATCAGTCCGATCCGGAAGGCGTAGCGCTCCGCATCCCGCAGTCCCTGCGCCGAAGCGATGGGCTTGCGCCCTCGCCGCCGAAGCCCGAGCGTCTCCACAATTCCCGTCGCCACTCCGCTCACCGTGGAGCCGGTGTCGATCAACGCGGTCCCGGCTTCCCCGGTGACGTCGGCGGCGGGTGAGGCGCGGAGGATGAGGACGGGCAGCCTGATCCGCCGCGGATCACGTCGCCACTCGATGATCCGCATCATGCCGGTAGCCAAGGAAGAGCGGTTCTTCGGTGACGTCCTGGATCGAGAAGATCTCGTCCGGGAAACGCGCATAGGCGAATTCCAGCGCCTCGCGCGGGGTGTCGAAGAAGCCGGCGATCTGCTCGTCGCGCATCACCGCGAGCTGGTCGCGATGGTCCGGAAGAAGGGAGCCGAGCAGCTTCTTGAAGGCCTCGTAATTGCGGTCGACCTCTTCATCCTGCCGCTGCTCGTCCATGGCCACGCTCCTCCGACACACCCATAATGGCATAAAATGGCGTGGGCGCAACACGGAAAGCGATGAACCGCCGGCTAAAGCGGCCGCCCCTCGGGATCGACCAGGACCTCGCGGCGTCCGACATGGTCGGGCGCGCTGACCACGCCGTCCTTCTCCATCCGCTCGATCAGCCGGGCGGCGTTGTTGTAGCCGACCCGGAGCTGGCGCTGGAGATAGGAGGTCGACGCCTTCTGGCTCTCCGCCACGGTCTGGATCGCCTTCCGGTAGAGCTGCGCCTCCGGATCGTCCTCGCCGGTCGGCTGGCCCTCGAACATGTAGCCGCCGTCCTCGGGCTCCTCGGTCACCGCCTGGATGTAGTCCGGCCGGCCCTGCGCCTTCCAATGGTCGGCGACCGCGCGCACTTCCTCGTCGGAGACGAACGGGCCGTGGACCCGGGCGATCTGCTTGCCGCCGGGCATGTAGAGCATGTCGCCCTTGCCGAGCAGCTGCTCGGCGCCCTGCTCGCCGAGGATGGTGCGCGAATCGATCTTCGAGGTGACGGCGAAGGAGATGCGGGTGGGGAGGTTCGCCTTAATCACGCCGGTGATGACGTCGACCGACGGCCGCTGGGTCGCCATGATCAGATGGATCCCCGCCGCGCGCGCCTTCTGGGCGAGGCGCTGGATCAGGAACTCGACCTCCTTGCCGGCGGTCATCATCAGATCGGCGAGCTCGTCGACGACGACGACGATCTGCGGCAGGACCTCGTATTCCAGCTCCTCCATCTCGTATTTCGGCTGGCCGGTCTCGGGATCGTAGCCGGTCTGGACCCGCCGGCCCATCGTCTGCCCCTTGGCCTTCGATTCGCGCACCTTGGCGTTGAAGCTGGAAAGCTGGCGGACCCCGACGGACGCCATCATCCGGTAGCGCTCCTCCATCTGCTCGACGGTCCATTTCAAGGCGCGGATCGCCTTGGCCGGCTCGGTGACCACCGGCGCGAGGAGGTGGGGGATGTCGTCGTAGATGCTAAGCTCGAGCATCTTGGGATCGATCATGATCATTTTGCACTGCTCGGGCGTCAGCCGGTAGAGCAGGGACAGGATCATGCAGTTGAGCCCGACCGACTTGCCCGAGCCGGTGGTTCCGGCGACGAGCAGGTGCGGCATCGGCGCCAGATCGGCGACGACCGGATCGCCGGCGATGTTCTTGCCGAGAACGATGGGAAGCTGGGCGACCTGGTCCTCGAAAGCGTGGCTCGCGATCAGCTCCGACAGCGCCACCATCTCGCGCTTCGGGTTGGGAAGCTCGATCCCGATCACGCTTCGTCCGGGAATGGTCGCGACCCGGGCGGAGAGCGCCGACATGTTGCGGGCGATGTCGTCGGCGAGGCTGATCACCCGGCTCGCCTTGATCCCGCTCGCCGGCTCGAGCTCGTACATGGTGACGACCGGGCCGGGGCGGACCTCGACGATCTCCCCCTTCACCGAAAAGTCGTCGAGCACCGATTCGAGCAGCCGGGCATTGCGCTCCAGGCTGGCCTTGTCGAGGGCGCCGCTGACCGGCGGCGGAGCCGGCGCCAGCAGGTCGAGGCCCGGAAGCTGATAGGCGTCGCCCAGAGCCAGCGAGGCCTGGCGCTCGCGGGCCGGACGCTCGCGGGCGCGCTCCGGTGCCTTGGGCCGGTCGGCGATGACGGTGCGCGGCGGCTCGGGCGCGGAGACGACGGGCGTCCGGGCCGGCCGGTCCTCCGGCTCGGGCAGAGGATCGGCGGCCTGGCCGCGCGCCGGCGCCGGGAGGCGTGGAAGCTTGCGCGACGCGATCCAGGCACGCTCGTCGGCCGAAAGGCCGAGGCCGTACCAGGCGAGGACGAGGCCACCGAGGCCGGCGAGGCCGAGCGCCACCATCCGAAGCGGCTGGGCGATTCCCGGTTCGTGGATGGCGCCGAGGCCGAAGTCCGCGAGCCGCGCGACCGATAGGCCGAGAGCGCCGCCCCAGGCGGCCGGAAGGCCGTTCACCGCGCCGCCGGCGACCAGACCCGCCGCCGCGCCGAGGAGAACGATCCCGAGGGTGGTGAGGACCAGCGCCCGGACCCAACGTCCGGCCCCGACTCCGCGCGAAACCCTGAGCCCGCGAAGCGCGAGCAGCGGCAGGAGAAGGACGGCGGCGGGGCCGAACAGGCTCAGCAGAAGGTCCGCGGCCCAGGCGCCGGGCGCTCCGATCCAGTTCTTCACCGGCCCGGCGGCGGCGGTGTTCAGCGACGGATCGGTGGGATGATAGCTGACCAGGGCGAGCGCGAGGAGCAAGGCGAGCGCCCCCATCGCTCCGCCGAGGAGAAGAGCGCCGGACCGGCGCATCCCCTGCTTCACTCCGGAACGCCACTGCGCCAGCCGTTCCTGGCGGGCGCCCTGTGCGACTGTGGCCATTTCCCCGTGCCCCAAATGTTCCCAGCCAAGGTTAATGCGCCTTCCCGGAGTCCGCGGTCAAGCGCTTGGCGTTGCAGCGTTGCATCGGTACGGCGGGAAAATCATCGGGAGTCGAAGGCATGGAACGCGCGGACGTGATCATCCTGGGCGGCGGTCTGGTCGGGCTGACTCTCGCCGTCGCGCTCGACCGCCACGGCCTCTCCTCGATCGTCGTCGATCCCGCCGATCGGGAGAAGACCGCCGCCCCCGCCTTCGACGGCCGGGCGACGGCGGTGGCGAGCGCCTCCTACCGGATGCTGGAAGCGATCGGAGTCGCCGAACGGCTGGAAGGCGAAGGCTGCCCGATCCGCACCATCCGGGTCAGCGACGGGCTCGAACCCGGGGGAATCGTCTTCGACTCGGCCGATGACGACGACCCGCTCGGGATCATGTTCGAGAACCGGCGCCTTCGCGCCGCGCTTCGCGAGAGCGCCGAGGCGGCCGCGCGCGTGACCCTGCTGATGCCGGCTCGGGCCGCCGAAATCGTCCGCGACGAGGCCGGGGTCCGGGTCGCGCTCGACGACGGGCGCGCCTTGGCGGCGCCGCTCCTCGTCGGCGCCGAGGGGCGAAGCTCGCCAACCCGCGAGGCGGCGAATATCCCTGTGGCGCGCTGGGCCTACGACCATTCGGCGATCGTCGTCACCGTTTCCCACGAGCGCGACCATGAGAATGTCGCCTACGAAATCTTCTACCCGAGCGGGCCGTTCGCGGTGCTGCCGATGCTTCCGGGCAACCGCTCGGCCATCGTCTGGTCGGTCGCCGCCGCCGATGCCGCGGCGATCGTCGACCTGCCGGAGCGGGCGATGGCCGCGGAGATCGAGAAGAGGATGGGCGGCTTCCTCGGGAAAATCGCGCTTGCCGGGCCGCGCTGGACCTATCCGCTCGGCTTCCATCATGCGGCGACGATGACCGCCCGCCGGCTCGCGCTCGCCGGCGACGCCGCGCACGGTATCCACCCCATCGCCGGCCAGGGCCTCAATCTCGGCTTCCGCGACGCCGCCGCGCTCGCCCAGGTGCTGGTCGAAGGCGCCCGGCTGGGGCTCGACCTCGGCGATCCGCAGCTCCTCTCGCGCTACGAACGCTGGCGGAGCCTCGACACCTTCATGGTCGCCGCCGCCACCGACGGCCTCACCCGCCTCTACGGCCTGCCGGGCAGGACCGCCTCGGCCGCCCGCCGGTTCGGGATGGGGCTGGTCCAGCGGGTCGGCCCGCTCAAGGCGCAATTCATGGCCGAGGCGCGCGGCGAGAGCGGCGACCTGCCTTTGCTGCTCCGGGGATTGCCGATCTGAAGAACATCGTCGCCCCAGCGAAGGCTGGGGTCCCAAGGGTGAAGATATCGGCGCTTTTCACCCGCTGGAGTCCCAGCCTACGCTGCGACGACGGGGCGCGCTTCCTCCACGATCATCACCGGCACGCCGTCGCGCACCGGATAAGCGAGGCCGGCCGCCTCCGACACCAGCGCCTTCGTTGCCTCGTCCCACCGCAGCGGAGTCCGGGTCGCCGGGCAGACCAGCACGTCCAGCAGCGCCGGGTTCACTGCATCGTCTCCGGGCCGTCGGCGCCGCCCGGGACCATCCGCTGGAACTGCATGAACTGGACGAGCAGCTCGCAGCGCGCGGCGATATCGTCGGCTTCGAGCAGCGCCTGCTTCGAGCCGACGTCGAGAGGGGCGATCTGCGCGATCCCGTTGACCAGCATCTCGTCGTCGAGCCGGTGGACCGCCGACCAGTCGACCGAATAGCCGAGCGCGTCGGCATAGCGGCGCGCCTCCTGCTCGAGCTCGGCGCGGTGGGCGAGGCCGAGCGGATCGGGCTCCTGCCCGTCGTCGAAGGGGGAGCGGTCGGCGTCGACCTGGCGGTAGAGCGTCTCGACCTCCGCCTCGCGGGCGATGCGGAAACGGCCGAGGCCTTCGAGGACGATGTTGTAGCGGCCGTCCTCGAGCGGGTCGGCGCCGACGATCTTGCCCAGGCAGCCCACCTCGAACAGCTGCGGCGGCTCGCTTTGATCGCGCGGCTGGACCATTCCGATCAGCCGGTCGCCGGCCAAGGCGTCGGCGATCATCGCGCGGTAGCGCGGCTCGAAGATGTGGAGCGGGAGCTGGCCACCGGGGAAGAGGATCGCGCCGGCCAGCGGGAATACGGGGATCCGGATCAGCGCCATCAGGTGAAGAGGATGGCGGAGAGGCGCCGCCGCTGCGCCGCCGCCCACGGATCCTCCAGCCCCACCGCCTCCATGAACTGGAGCAGCCGCTTTCGGGCGGCGCCCTCGTTCCAGGCGCGGTCGCGCTGGATGCTCTCGAGCAGCTGGTCGGCGGCCGAGTCCCGGTCGCCCGCCGCCATCAGGGCCGCGGCGAGCGCGTAGCGCGCCTCATGGTCGTCGGGATCGGCGGCGATGCGCCGCTCGAACGGCGCCGTATCGGCTCCGGCCGGGGCGACCTCGGAAACGGCGAGCGTGGAGCGCGCCCGCGCGATCGCCGGGTCCGCGGCGATCTTCTCCGGCACCGCGTCGAGCGCCGCTCGCGCTTCCTCGGTCCGTCCCGCCTTGACCAAAGCTCTGACCAGTCCGGAGAGCGCTTCGGCATTGTCGGGCGCCATTTCCTGGATCTGCGCGAAGATGTTCGCCGCCCGCTCCGCGTCGCCGCCCTCCAGCACCTCCTCGCCCATGGCGATCAGCGGCTCGATCTCCGCCTCGAGCTGCTGCGCTTCGCCTTCGACGGGAAGCTGCTCCAATATCTGGTCCAGGATCCGTACTAGCTGGCCCTCGGTGCGCGCCGGAGTGAGGTCGGCGACCAGCTGGCCCTGGAAGATCGCATAGACGGTGGGGATCGACTGGACCCTGAACTGCGCCGCGATCAGCTTGTTGGAGTCGACGTCGACCTTGACCAGCTTGACGCCGCGGGCCGCATAATCGGCGGCGACCTTCTCGAGCACCGGGCCGAGCTGTTTGCACGGCCCGCACCACTCAGCCCAGAAATCGACGATGACGAGCGCGCTCATCGACGGCTCGATCACGTCCCGCCGGAAGGTCTCCAGCGCGTCCTTCTCGGCCGCGCTCATGCCCAAAGTCGCCACGTTCGCCCTTCTCCGCGATGAGTCGTCACCGCCCCTATGTGGTATGCGGCACGCCGCTGCCAAGCCTTGCCGAGCGCGTCCCACGGGGGCTTGCCGCTCGCCGAAGCCCATGCTAGCAGCCGCCGCCTTACCTCAGCCGGCCGGCGAAGCCGACGGCTGCGACGCACGAGCGGGCGTAGCTCAGGGGTAGAGCACAACCTTGCCAAGGTTGGGGTCGAGGGTTCGAATCCCTTCGCCCGCTCCAGCACCTTCAGGAATGACGATGACCGCCGCCGAGGCGGCGTTCGCCCGGCCGAGCCACGACGCTGATCGAATTTCGCAGCGAGCTTGCCAAATGGCGCATTATAACACATATTGCGCCAGATGACAGGAGAGGTGCCATGGCGATCCTGACGAGGGTAGCGAGCGATCCTCGCCCCTTTTCTTCCGATCCGATCACCGACGAGGAGGCTGCGGCGATGTTCCGGGCGAGCCTGAACCTGTTTCGCCTGTGGGGAGTGAATGACGACCAGGCGGCCATCATTCTCGACGTGCCGCGCCGCACATTCGCGCGCTGGAAAGCGGGCGACATCGGCCGCCTCGGCCGGGACGGCAAGGCGAGGCTCTCCAACCTCATGGGCATCCACAAGGCGCTGAAGATCATCTTCAACGAAGCGACTAGAGGCTATGCGTGGATCAAGGCTCCCAACCAGGCGTTCGGCGGAGCCTCCGCATTGAACGTGATGCTCGGAGGCGAGCTGACGGACCTGATGCGGGTCCGCCGCTACCTCGATTCCGAGCGCGGCGGCTGGTGATCGACGCCTCGACCGCTCCGATCCGTGCGGTCGGCTGGTCGGGAGCGCGGCGGATCATTCGAAGCCTGTTCCCGCCGATCGATCTGTTCGAGGACGTCGCCGACCCCGAGGACTGGCCCCTGCTGATCGCCGCCGAGCAGAAGACCAACCCGCGGCTGATGGAGAGCCTGGGCGCGCTCGACCTCGTGCCGCCGGCCCGCCGGGTATCGGGGCCCGGCGCCACCTACCTGATGGCGCCCTTCACCCATGTCAGCGCAGACCGGCCGAGCCGCTTCACCCGCGGCGACTTCGGAATGCTTTATGCCGCCGAGCGCTTCGAGACGGCACTTCTGGAAACCATGTACCACCATGCCCGCTTCATGGCCCGGACCGCCGAGCCGCCGGGATGGACGTCCCAGTTTCGCGAGCTCGTCCTCGACATCGCCGCGGAGCTGCACGATCTGCGCGGCGGCGATCCCGCTTGGGAGGCCGCGTTGCGCCCGGACGACCATACCGACGCGCAGGCGCTCGGCGCGGCCTTGAGAAGCAACGGGTCGGAAGGAATCGTCTATCCCAGCCGCCGCGACCCCGAAGGCGAATGCGTCGGTCTCTTCTACCCTGACCGCGCTTCGAACGCGGTCCAGGGACGTCACCTCGACTATCACTGGGACGGGTCGCGCGTGGACCTTTACCGCGATGCCGGGAACGGCGAAGTCTACCGGGTCGGGTGAGGTCTCACGTCTCGGCCGGGCGTTCGCCGTCGGCGAGAGGCGTCCGCCACCTTTCCCACCCTTTCGCCCTAAGCTCGCAGGCCGGGCAATCGGCGCAGCCCCTGCCCCACGGGTAAAAGTGGGCGCGGTCGCCTCGATAGCAGCTGTGGGTCTCGTCGCGGATCAGGTCGACGAAGGGGGCGCCGCCGATCGCGTCGGCCATCGCCCAGGTGCCCGCCTTGTCGACGTGCATGAGCGGGGTGTGGATCCTGAATTCCGACTCGAGGCCGAGGTTCAAGGCCGTCTGCATCGCGTCCATCGTCTCCGCGCGGCAGTCGGGATAGCCCGAATAATCGGTCTCGCACACGCCGATGACCAGGTTGCGGGCGCCTCGGCGATAGGCGAGCGCGGCGGCGAGCGTCAGGAAGAGAAGGTTTCGGCCGGGCACGAAGCTGTTGGGCAGTCCGCTCGCCTCGACCGCGATCTCGACCTCGCGGGTGAGGGAGGTCTCGCTCACCTGGCCGAGCACGCCCAGGTCGAGCAGATGGTCCTCGCCCAGCCGATTTCCCCAGGTCGGAAAATCCTTCCGGATCAAGGCCAGGATGTGCGGCCGGACCTCCAGCTCCACCCGATGGCGCTGACCATAGTCGAAGCCGATCGTCTCGACGGCCTTGAAGCGCTCGAGCGCCCAGCCGAGGCAGGTGGTCGAATCCTGGCCTCCCGAGAACAGGACGAGGGCGGCTCCGCCGTCCATCTCAGCCGCCGAAATAGCTGCAGGAATCGCCGCTCGAATCGCGGTGCACGGTGACTCGGGCGAGCCCCGGCAGGTCGGCGGCGAGCCGGCGCCAGATCCAGGCGGCGAGATTTTCCATCGTCGCCGGTCCGAGGTCCGCGACGTCGTCGAGGAATCGATGGTCGAGCGCCTCGCGGGCGCCGGCGAGGATCGAATCGAAGCGGCCGAGGTCGATCACCATTCCGGTCGCCGGATCGGCATCGCCTCGAACCGCCACCTCGGCGCGGTAGGAATGACCGTGGATCCGCCGGCTCGCCTCCGCCTCGATCTCGCGCGACAGCGTGTGGGCCGCCTCGAAGCGGAATATCCGGGCGAGCTCGAACATCAGCGGATCGCCCGGCGCTCGATCGGCGAGCGGCGCGGGCAGCCCCGACGGTCGGCGTGGCGGGCGTCGCGCGGGCGGCCGCGGAGCGATCGGAGGCGGGCGTTGGTCATAAGAAGCCGCGCCCTCTAGTCTGAAGCGGCTTTTTGCGCAAAGGAAAGGCATGATCGCGCTCGCCCTCCTCCTCGCCGCCGCCGCTCCGGCCCACGCCGCCGCGCCCGCCCACGCGCCCGTTCCGGCGAAAGCCAGGCCGGCGCCCCCGCCGCATTCCTTCGTTCCGCCGGTCTCCCCGAGGGCGGTGGTGACGACCGCGTCCGGCCTGCGCCTCGAGACCTTGAGGCCCGGCTCGGGCCCGAAGCCGACGGCGACGGACGAGGTGCTGGTCTCCTACGAAGGCCATCTCGCCGACGGGACCCTGTTCGACGCCAGCGCCCGGCCGACGGTGTTCCCGGTGAACGCCGTGGTTCCGGGCTTCTCCGAGGCGCTTCAGCTGATGCAGAAGGGCGGACGCTACCGAATGTGGATTCCCGGCGCCCTGGCCTACGGCGCCCGCGGCATTCCCGGCGCGATCCCGCCCAATGCCGAGCTCGAGTTCATCGTCACGCTCGTCGACTTGAGGGCCGCGAACGCCGCCGCTCCGGCCGCGGCGCCGCCCGAGCAATAGGCGCGGACGGAACTCCGCGCCCCATGCCTCCGTTTCGGGGGCGTGAGCAATCTTCTCGAAACCCTCGACTCCTCCAAGTTCGAGCCGCCGCCCGAGGCGGTGGAATTCTACGTGGAGAGCCTGAAGCTCCTCAAGGAATCAGGCGTCCCCTTCCTCCTGTCGGGCACCTATGCCCTCGGCTGCTTCACCGGGATCACCCGGCCGACCAAGGATCTCGACGTCTTCTGCAAGCCGAGCGACGCGCCTCGGATCCTCTCCTTCTTCAAGAGCAAGGGCTACGAGATCCAGGTCGAGGACGTGCGCTGGATCGGCAAGGTGTGGAAGGGCGAGCATTTCTTCGACGTGATCTTCAACATCTCGTCGGCGAGCATCCCGATCACCGACGAATGGTTCCGCGACGCCTATGAGGCCGAAGTCTACGGCACGACGGTCAGGGTCACGCCGCCCACGCACTTCATTCTGTCGAAGCTCTTCCTCCAGACCCGCTACCGCTACGACGCCGCCGACATCGTCCACGTCATCCTGGTCAAGCACGAGGAGATCGATTGGGAGTGGCTGCTCTCCTCGATGGAGCTCTATTGGGAGGTGCTGCTGATCAACATCCTCAATTTCCGCTTCGTCTACCCGACCGAGCGCGACCTGATCCCGCGCTGGCTGTACGAGGAGCTTCTCACCCGGCTTCGCAACCAGGACGAGATGCCGCCGGCGTCGATCCGGATCTGCCGAGGCCGGCTGATCAGCCCAACGGATTATGTGATCGACGTCACCGAATGGGGGTTCGCGGACGTGGTGGGCAAGGGCGTGGACGAGAAGCATGAACCCCACCACTGACATCCCCGACCCGCCCGCCCGACCACTCATTCTCGCCGCGATCGGCGATCTCCACGTCAGCGAGACGTCGCAGGGCCAGTTCAGCGACATGTTCGCCAAGATATCCGGCGAAGCGGACGTGCTCGCCCTGTGCGGCGACCTCACCAATTTCGGCAAGCCCGCGGAAGTCGAGAATCTGATCGACGACTTCCGCGCCTGCACCATCCCGACCGTCGCCGTCCTCGGCAACCACGATTACGAGGCGGGATTCGCGGCGGAGGCGATCGCGATGCTTCGCGAGGCGGGGATCACCGTCCTCGACGAGCAGGCGACGGTGATCGACGGGGTGGGGTTCGCCGGAGTGAAGGGCTTCGTCGGCGGCTTCGGCCGAGGCGAGCTCGGGGCGTTCGGCGAAGATGCGATCAAGGCGTTCGTCGACGAAGCCCGCGAGGAGGCGCGCAAGCTCGAGAACGGGCTCCGCTCGCTTCGAACCGATCGGGTCGTCGCCGTTCTCCATTACGCGCCGGTCGCCGACACCGTGGAGGGCGAGCCGCTTGAAATCTATCCGTTCCTCGGCTCCTCGCGCCTCGCCAACGCGGTCGACCGCTTCGACAACGTCAAGGCGGTGGTCCACGGCCACGCCCATCGCGGTACCTACGAGGGCCGCACGCCGGGCGGGGTGCCGGTCTATAATTGCGCGCAATATGTGGTCGAGCCGGTCTTCGGCCGACCCTACGCGCTGCTCGAAATCTAGGAAGTTCGTCTTGCCGCACTTGACCCGGCATCCACCGTCTTCTTCGATTCCGTGCCGCCGAAAGAAGGTGGACCACGGTTCAAGTCCGGGGTGACGCGTGGAGGAAGGAGCTTAGCGCCTGACCTGAGGCGTGAGCGTGGGCGTGGGCGCGGGCGCCTGCGCCTGGCCCGGCTGGGGCCGCACCGCCGGCGGCGCCTCGACCAAGGCCGCCGTCTCGAGCGTGTCGAGCGCCTGGCGGGCCGAGACGAACCGGCGCGCCTTTGAGATCCATTCCCTGGCATTCTCCCGGCCCGGAAGCCTAAGCACCTCGACCAGCGCGACGTCGACCCGGCCGGAATCGAGCGCCTGCTGCGACCGTTTCAGAAGCTCCGGCGGCATCGTCGAGGGTGTCTTCTCGCGGCGGATCGTGATCACCCCGGCGAGTTCGGTCCGGAACGCCTGCCACCAGCTCTGATCGGGGCCGCCGCCCATCAGCTTCGGAGCGAGGTCCTGGAGCTCCGAGCGGAGCTGCTCCAGGGTCACCGGGTCGCGCGCCGCGGTGAGCACCGTCGCGACCGCCTGCGGCTGGGTGGCGGCGAAGCGCTGGCGAAGAAGCGGCTCGATATAGCCGAGCGAAATTCCGCGATCGAGGGCGCGGCGCGCGGCGAAGGAGAGGAGCAGAGCCTCGGCCCGATCGGCGTTGCCGACGGCGGCGCGCGACTGAACCTCGATCTGGGCAAGCCGCTGCTCGACCCGGTCTACCCGGCGGACCGTCTCCGGATCGGTGCCCGACCGATCCACGCCGACGGGCTGGACGTCGACGGGGCTCTCGGGCTCGACCGCGACGGCCGGCGGCGGCGCGGCCGGGGCCGGGGCGGCGGCCGGCGCGGCCACGCTCAAGCCGAGCCAGCGCGCGGGGGCGCTCCAATGGGCAAGAACCCATCCCATCGCGGCGAGGCCGAGGAGGAAGGCGGCGATCGGCAGCACCAGCAGCGAAGCCAGCGATCGCCGCGGCCGCACTCCCGTTTCCGCCGAATAATCCATGTTCAGCTCCCCGCTGCCGCCGCTCCTGGCGGGGCAATGTGGCACAGGCGCAGGGCAAGCTCCAGCAAAGCCTCGTCGCGCGGCGCGGCGGCGACCGAGAGCGAGGCCCAGCCTCCTCCGGCCGCCGCGGCGGCGGCCGGGCTGATCGCGGCGAGGCCTATGTCCGGCCGCGCGCCGGCGAGAGCCGCGAAGGCGGCGGCGGCACGCGCGGAGTGAAGGAGCACGAGCGCGCCGTCGGCGAGAGCCGTGCGCGCCGCGGGCGGAAGCCGGGGCTCCGCCTCGGCCGCGTAGACGATCCGCCGCTCGATCTCCACGCCGGTAGCGCCGACGGCGACATGGTCGCGCCCGCACAGGTGGAGGGCGCGGCGCACCCCGTCGGCGGCCATCAGCGCGGCGGTCGCGGCGCCGTCCGAGGGCCCGGTCCGGACGTCGGCGAAGCCGGCGGCCCGAGCCGCCGCCGCCGTCGCCTCTCCGACGGCGTAGCAGCGGACATCCGCCATCGCCGCGCCCGCCAGGCGGGGCGCGTTGGCGCTGGTGAAGAGGATCGCGTCGAAGCTCCCGGGCGGCGGCGACCAGGCCACCGGCACCACCACGAACAGCGGCGCGACGATTGGATCGAGGCCGAGCGCCGCGGCTCGGGCGGCGGTCTCTCCGGCCCCCGGCTCCGGCCTGAGCACGAGGACCCGGTTCACCCCGCGAAGAGGGCGCGAAGCGCCGGGCTCGCTCGGCCGAGCATCTGACGGGCGAGGTCGCCGGGCGCCGCTTCGTCGCCGAGCGGAAAGCGCGTATCGCAGGACTGCGTCTCGCGGCCGTCCGGGCTTAGTATCTCGGCGCGAAGCCATATCTGGCCGTCCTCGAGGGTCGCCAGAGCCGCCACCGCCGAGCGGCAGGTGCCGCCGAGCCCGGCCAGGAGACGCCGCTCGACGCCGATGCAGGCATGGGCGGCGCGATCGTCGATCGCCTCGATGAAGGTGCGGATACGGCGGTCGTCCGAACGGGTCTCCACGCCGACCGCGCCCTGCGCCGGAGCCGGGAGCACGTCCGCCAGAACGATCCCGACGTCGTCGTGGCCGAGCCGCTCGAGGCCCGCGGAGGCGAGCAGGGTGGCGTCGGCCTCTCCCATGGCGAGCTTGCGCAGGCGCGATTCGACGTTTCCGCGGAAGGTGACGATTCGAAGATCGGGCCGGCGGGCGAGCATCTGCGCCGCCCGCCGCGGCGAGGACGTGCCGAAGCGCGCGCCCTCTTCGAGCGCCTCCAGGCTGGCGGCGCCGATCAGCCGGTCGGTCACGTCGGCGCGCGGCAGTATCGCGGCGATGACGAGTTCAGCCGGCCGCAGGGTCTCGACGTCCTTCATCGAGTGGACGGCGATGTCGATCCGGCCTTCGATCAGGGCGCGGTCAAGCTCCTTCGTCCAGAGGCCCTTTCCCCCCACCTCGGCGAGCGGGCGGTCCTTGATCTGGTCGCCGGTGGTGGTGATCGGCTCGATCTCGATCAGCTCGGGACCCCAGCCATGGGCGTCGCGAAGCGCGGTCGCGACCATCCGCGCCTGGGCGAGCGCAAGCGGCGATCCACGTGTTCCAAGGCGCAAGGTCGGCATCATCGCGGCGCTTGTGCTAGCGGCTGTGCCGGTGGCAGGGAAGCGCGCATGAGCCTGATCCTCGGCATCGAGAGCAGTTGCGACGAAACCGCCGTGGCGCTGGTGACCAGCGAGCGCCGGATCGTCGCCCAGCGCGTTGCGGGGCAGGAAGCGGCCCATCGCCCCTATGGCGGGGTAGTCCCGGAGATCGCGGCCAGGGCGCATGTCGAGATCCTTCCGGACCTTGTCGAGGAGGTGCTCGGCGAAAGCGGAGTCAGGCTGGCCCAGGTCGACGCCATCGCCGCGACGGCCGGTCCGGGCCTCATCGGAGGCGTGATGGTCGGCCTGGTCGCGGGCAAGGGCCTGGCCCTGTCCGCCGGCAAGCCGCTCGTCGCGGTCAATCACCTCGAGGGCCACGCTTTGTCGCCGCTTCTGATCGACCCGGATCTCGCCTTCCCCTATCTCCTCCTCCTCGTCTCCGGAGGCCATTGCCAGCTTCTCTCGGTCGAGGGACTGGGCCGCTATCGCCGCCTCGCGACGACGATCGACGACGCCGCCGGAGAGGCTTTCGACAAGACCGCCAAGCTGCTCGGGCTCGGTTATCCGGGCGGACCGGCGGTGGAGCGGCTTGCGAAATCCGGCGACTGCGCGGCGGTGCCGCTGCCCCGGCCCCTGGTCGGCAAGCCGGAGCCGCATTTCTCCTTCGCCGGATTGAAGAGCGCGGTGCTCCGCGCCCGCGATTCAGGCCGCTGGCGAGCGGAGGACATCGCCGCTTCCTTCCAGCAGGCGGTGGTCGATTGCCTCGTCGACCGAACCGTCCGGGCCCTCGAGTCGGCGCCGGAGGCGACCGCCCTGGTCACCGCCGGCGGAGTCGCGGCGAACGGCGCGATCCGCTCCGCCCTCACCGAACTGGCGCGGGCGCGCGGGCTGCCGTTCGTCGCCCCGCCGCTCTGGCTGTGCACCGACAATGCGGCGATGATCGCCTGGGCGGGGGCGCTCCGCTTCGAGGCGGGGCTGATCGACGGGCTCGAGGCTCCGGCGCGCGCGCGCTGGCCGCTCGACCCCGAGGCGGAAAAGGTCCGCGGCGCCGGGGTGAAGGCGTGAGGATCGGAGTCGTCGGCGGCGGCGCCTGGGGCACCGCCCTTGCCCAGGTGGCGGCCGAGGGCGGCGAGACCCTGCTCTGGGCACGCGAGCCCGAGGTGGTCGAAAGCGTCAACCTGGAGCGGGTCAACACCCTGTTCCTGCCCGGTCGGTCGCTCCACCCGTCGATCCGGGCGACCGGCGCGCTGGCCGAACTTTCCGACTGCGGCGCGCTGCTCGTCGTCACTCCGGCGCAGCACATGCGCGCCTCGCTCGCCGCCCTGCCGCGCCTTTCCGCTCCGCTCATCCTCTGTTCGAAGGGGATCGAGGAAGAGTCGATGAAGCTGATGCACGAGGTCGCGCGCGAGGAGCAGCCCGAAGCGCCGATCGCCGTGCTTTCCGGCCCGACCTTCGCTTACGAAGTGGCGGCCGGCCTTCCCGCCGCGGTGACCCTTGCCGTCAAGGACGCGGCGGTCGGCGAGCGGCTTCGCGCCCGCCTCGCCCGACCCTGGTTCAGGCCCTATCTTTCCGACGACGTCGCCGGCGCGGAGATCGGCGGAGCGGTCAAGAACGTGCTCGCCATCGCCTGCGGGGTCGTCGAAGGCCGGCGGCTGGGACAGAATGCGCGGTCCGCGCTCATCTCGCGCGGATTCGCCGAGATGACCCGGTTCGGCCTCGCACGCGGCGCCCGGGCGGAGACCTTGGCAGGCCTCTCCGGGCTCGGCGACCTGGTCCTCACCTGCTCGTCGGTAAGCTCGCGCAATTTCAGCCTTGGCAAGGGGCTCGGCGAGGGGCGCGGCGCGGCGGAGCTGCTCGCCGACCGCAGGACGGTCGCGGAGGGCGCCTTCACCGCTCCCGTCCTTCATCGCGCGGCGCGCCGGGCCGGAGTGGACATGCCGATCGTCGCCGCGGTCTGCGCGCTTCTGGCGGGGGAGGCGGAGGTGGACGAAGTCGTCGAGCGGCTGCTTTCGAGACCGCTTCGGCCGGAGGGGGTGTAGCCTCTATTCCCCTCTCCCGCCGCGGGAGAGGGAGGAACGCGCACGACCCGTCGCGCTGCACTCTAGAAATCCCAGCAGCGTCCGCCGCTCTCCCAGTCGCCGTAGCGGGTCGGCTCCTTCCCCTTGGGGCCGCCGCTCTCCTCGGCCGGCGCGGGCGGCGCGGGGAGGGGCGCGGGATCGCTGTTCGTCCAATGCGGGGGAGGGCTAAGGTTCGGCGGTCGGCGGGGCATGGTGCTCTCGGTGACAGACTCGGTGGCAAGGGGCGGTGGCCTTCGCTTCTCGCCTGTGGCAGGCGCGGGCGCAAGATGACCGAAGCCCGTTCCGACCGCCCCGACCCCGCCGGCGCCGCCTCCCGCCGGGCGGCGATGCGCCTTCTCGACGCGGTGCTCCGAAAGGGACTCCCGCTGGAAGGGGCCCTGGACGTCGCCGCGCGCGACCTCGAGCGCGCCGACGATCGCGGCTTCGCCCACGCCATGGCCGCCGAGGCGCTTCGCCGCCTCGTCGACCTCGACGGCCTGATCGACAGCGCGACGAAGAAGCCGCTGCCGGACGATTCGAAGGCGCGGCAAGCGCTTCGACTCGCGCTCGTCCAGGCGCTGGCGATGGGGACTCCGCCGCACGCCGCGATCTCGACCATCCTTCCGCTCCTCGACGGCGGGCCTCGGCGGCTCGTCCACGGAGTCTTCGGAACCCTGATGCGGCGTGGGGCCGGGCTGCCCGAGGTGCCGACCCTTCCGCTCCGGATCGGCGAGCGGTGGGAGCGCAATTGGGGCGCGCGCGTGGCCGAGGCGGCGGCGCGGCTGCTGGCGGTTCCGCCGCCGCTCGATCTCTGCCTCGCGCGGGGGACGGTGCCGGAAATGGAGGGGATAAGCCTGATTCCGGGCCACCTTCGGCTTCCCGCCCGGACCGCCGTGGCGGGGCTCACCGGCTATGGCGAAGGCGGCTGGTGGGTGCAGGACGTCGCCGCTTCACTCCCCGCCCGGCTGCTCGGCGACGGCCGCGGCCGGACCGCGCTCGACCTCTGCGCCGCTCCGGGCGGCAAGACGATGCAGCTCGCCTCCGCCGGCTTCTCCGTGACGGCTGTCGACGAATCCAAAAGTCGTCTGGCACGACTTTCCGACAATCTTGCCCGAACCGGCCTTTCTGCGGACATCGTCGCGGCGGACGTGCTGAAGTGGATGCCCCAGGCGCCGGCGGACGCCATCCTGCTCGACGCGCCTTGCTCGGCGACCGGAATCTTCCGCCGTCATCCGGAGGTCCTCCACCGCGTGCGTCCGCGCGCCGTCGCCGAGCTGGCCGAGGGGCAGAAGGCGATGATCGCCCGCGCCTCGGACTGGCTGAAACCCGGCGGAACGCTGGTCTACTCGGTCTGCTCGCTCGAGCCGGAGGAAGGCGAGGCCGTCGTCCAGGCCTTCCTCCAGAGCCGGCCGGACTTCCGCCTGGACTCCGTCGCCGCCGGCGAGCTGCCGGAGGCGATACCGGTCCGGGAGGGCGTCATCCGGATCCTTCCGGGCCTGTTCGAGGCGGAAGGCGGCGCCGACGGCTTCTTCATCGCCCGCTTCCGGCGCGACTAGCGCACGGGTCCCACCTGAGCGCGGACGCTACGGGAGGTAGCACATCGGAAGCAGGTCATCGAGGCAGGACTGGAAATATTCGTAGCCGTCCGTTTCCCAATTGACCCCGCAATAGCTCCTCACCCGCATGTCGCATCGCACGTCGTAGCCGCCGCTGGCCCGGGCGGAACTCGGCGCCACCAGGCTCATCGACGCGAGCGCCGCGCAAACGACCAGCGCCCGCCGGCCGGTCACCTTTCTCTTGAGCATCTTCTTCCTCCCGCATGCGCCGCTTGAGCGCCCCGAGGGCTTCGATCCGCGGATCGCCGCAAGCGCGCGAAATCGATGGTAACGGAGGGCTCGGACAGCCGAACCCTCCGGCCCGGATCAGTCCGCCTTTCCGGGATCGGCTTTCCCGGTCGCCATGTACCAGACGCCGCCGCACAGATAGACGTTGCACACCTTGCAGGTCTGATCGTCGACGCAATCCTGATAGGTATGATAGCCGTAACCCTGCCAATGGGTGGTGCAGTCCGTCTGGACCTGCGCAACGCAGGCCGGATCGGGCGGAAGCGGCCCGCGCGCCGTCGCCGGCGCCGCGAAGATCGCCATTCCGGCGAGCACCAGCGACTTCCTCATCTTGAGCATCTTCGACATCTCATTCTCCCACGTTATGCCGGACCCTTCCGGCCGGACTGCAAGCCGTCGGTCTTCCGGACCGACGGTCCTCGGCGAGGCGGGCTAGATGAAGTAGCTCCAGTCGTAATAACATTGCTCGGTATAGGCATCGACGCACGCCTGCTGCGTCGCGAAGTGCATTTGCGGGTCTGTCCGCCAGTTCGCGGCGCAATAATCCTGGACCTGCTGCATGCATTCAGGACGGGGCGCGGGCAGCCTTTGCGCCGAAGCCGCCGCCGGCAGCCCCGCCAACACCAGCGCCGCCGCCATCCCGGCCATGGTTCTGAAATCGAGTTTCCTGAGCATCCTCATTCTCCACGGTTTAGCCGGCGCCCGAGCGACTCGCTTGAACGTCCCGGCTCCGCAACGATAAACCTGCGTCTCGTCCGCCACGACGAAGACTACGTCCGAAACCGTCCAATCTTCGCCAGCGGACGCGAAGTTCACATTGCCTCGAGCCGCTTCATTCTTTCGAAAGAGGGACATTCGGCTCCACCGCCTCTCGGACTTCGTCCGAGATGGAGATAAATGGATACTTCCACTTAGCGCCTATCGTCGCTTCTCGCCTACGAGCGACAAAGCCGATGCGGGTGCGCTGCCCTCGGCCGAAGCGAAAACGCGGTCGCGCGGGCCTCCAACAAAGCGGGGATAAGTCCGCCCGCTTCCTTGCCGCGCGACTCGGGCAGGGTTAATGATTCCACGTGCCGCAGCCCGTCCGCATCGCCCCCTCCATCCTCAGCGCCGATTTCGCGCGCCTGGGCGAGGAGATACGCGCGATCGACGCGGCGGGGGCGGACTGGATCCACGTCGATGTGATGGACGGGCATTTCGTGCCCAACCTCACCATCGGCCCGTCGATCGTGAAGGCGCTCCGGCCCCACACCGCAAAGCCGTTCGACGTCCACCTGATGATCTCGCCGGTCGATCCGTTCCTCGCCGCCTTCGCCGAGGCCGGGGCGGACACGATCACCGTCCATCCGGAGGCCGGGCCGCACCTCCACCGCACGCTGCAGGCGATCAAGGCGCTCGGCAAGCGGGCCGGAGTGTCGCTCAATCCCGCCACTCCGGCCAAGATGCTCGATTACGTGATCGAGGAAATCGACCTCGTCCTGGTGATGAGCGTCAATCCCGGGTTCGGAGGCCAGGCGTTCATCGACAGCCAGCTGCGCAAGATCGAGGCGATCCGAAAGCAGATCGACAAGACGGGGCGGGCGATCGATCTCGAGGTGGACGGCGGGATAGACGAGCGGACCGCGCCGCTTGCGATCTCCGCCGGGGCCGACGCCCTGGTCGCCGGAACCGCGACCTTCCGCGGCGGGCCGGAAGCCTATGCGGGGAACATCCGGAGGCTTCGCGGATCGTGAGCCTGCTCGAGAAGATCGATCCTCCGGAAGACGCGCCAATCGAGCCCGGCAAGCGGCTGATCAAGCTCGACGATCGCGGCGCATCGCTCGGCCGCCGGCTCGCCGCGCGGCTTCAGCGCCTGCCATGGCGGGCGCCGCTCGAGGCGCTCCGGCTGCGCGGCCGGCCGCCGCTCAAGCTCGTCGCCGTCCCGAAGGATCCGGTCGCCGGCGACAAGGCCGCGGGCGAATCGATCGCGCGCGGCCGGTTCCTCGTCGGAGCGACCGCGTTGCCGGTGAAAACCGTCGACTTCGGCGACTTCTCGCTGCCCCGCGACATGGTCGACTATCTCCACGGCTTCGAGTGGCTTCGCGATCTCGCCGCCGCGGCGACCCGCGAGCGCGCGCACAAGCTCGCCGAGGCGGTGGTCCAGCGCTGGCTCCAGGCGCATTCGGAGACGGTCGCGGAGCCCGCCTGGCGCCCCGATCTGTGGGGGCGGCGGATTCTCTTCTGGACGGCCTACGCGCCATACATCCTGTCGAGCCGCGATCTTTCCTACCGCACCCTCGTTCTGGGGACGCTCGCCCGGGGCGCCGCCCATCTCGACCGCAACGCCGACAAGGCGCCGGCCGGGCTTCTTCGGGTCACCGCCTGGGCCGGAGCGGTGGCCGCCGCGATCCTCCTCCAGGGCGGCCCCGTCCGCCTTGGCCGAAGCGAATCGGGACTGGTTCGCGCCCTGTCCGGAGCGCTGAGCGACGACGGGGGCCTGCTTAGCCGCTCGCCGGTCGAGCAACTCGCCATGGTCGAACTGCTCGGCCAGATCCGGGCGGTCTACAATGCCGGGCGGCAGACGGTGCCCGAAGCGGTTTCCGAAGCGGTCGCGGCGACCGCCGCCGCGCTGCTCGGGACGACTCTGGGCGACGACGCCCTGTCGAGCTGGCAGGGCGGCAATCCCGCTTCCAAGCGCCGGGTCGCGGCGGCGCTCGAGGCGTCGGGCGTCCGCACCCGGCCGCTTCGTCAGGCGCGGGGATGGGGCTATCAGCGGCTCGAGGCCAAGGCGACGATCGTCGTCCTCGACGCCGCTCCTCCGCCGGCCGCCCGGGCCCTGTCCGGAGGCTGTGCCTCGACCTTGGCGTTCGAGATGAGCGACGGGCCGAGGCGGATCGTCGTCAATTGCGGGGGCGGAGCGGGGCTTCCCGCCGATCTCGGCCAGGCGCTTCGCACCACCGCGGCCCATTCGACGCTGACCTTGGGCGATCGCAACTCGACGGCGATTCATGAGGACGGGATGCTCGGCAAGGGCGTCGGACAGGTCGAGCTTGCGCGCGACGAGACCGGCGGGGTCGCTCATATCGAGGCCAGTCATGACGGCTATGTCCGCCGCTTCGGCCTCACCCATCAGCGTCAGCTCACCCTTTCGGCGGACGGGCGCGAGCTCAAGGGCCAGGACGTCCTGGTCCCCTCGGGGCGGCGGCGGCGCGGCGACGCGGTCGGGCTCGCGGTCCGCTTCCACCTCCACCCGGCGGTCGAAGCGGCGACGACGGCGGACGGCCAGGGTGCCTTGCTCCGCGTGAAAGGCGGCCCGGTATGGCAATTCCGCTGCCGCGGCGGGCGGCTCGGAATCGAGGACAGCCTGTGGATCGGCGGCGGCGGTCAGCCGGAGGCGAGCCTTCAGCTGGTCGTCGGCGGAGAGGTGCCGGCGGACGGCGCCACCATCGCCTGGATGTTCCGCCGCGCCGCCTGACAGGAGATGACTCTCGTGCCCGACCGAGTCGAAGTGAAGCGCGCGCTTCTGTCCGTCTCCGACAAGAGCGGCCTGGTCGAGCTCGGCCGGGCGCTCGCCGGTCATGGGGTGGAGCTCGTCTCCACCGGCGGGACCGCCGCGGCGCTTCGCCAGGCGGGGCTGGAGGTCCGCGACATCTCCGACCTCACCGGCTTTCCCGAGATGATGGACGGGCGGGTCAAGACGCTCCACCCCAAGGTTCATGGCGGGCTGCTCGCCGTCCGCGACGATCCCGAGCATGAAGCGGCGATGGCGGCCCACGATATCGGCGCGATCGACCTCGTCGTCGTCAATCTCTATCCCTTCGCCCAGACCGTGGCGCGCGGCGCCGGCCGGGACGAGGTGATCGAGAATATCGATATCGGCGGGCCTTCCATGGTCCGTTCCGCCGCCAAGAACCACGGCTACGTCGCCATAGCGACCGATCCCGGCGACTATGCGGAGCTGATCTCCGAGCTTTCGGAAAGCGGCGGGGCCACGTCGCTGGCGCTTCGCCGCCGGCTCGCGGCCAAAGCCTTCGCCGCGACCGCGGCTTACGATTCGGCGATCGCCCAATGGTTCGCCTTCGCCGACCAGGGGCGGAAATTCCCTGAGACCCTTCCGCTGACGATGAAGCGCGGGCCCGAGCTGCGCTACGGCGAGAACCCGCACCAGCAGGCGGCGCTCTATCTGCCCGCCGGCCCACACGCGTCCGGGATCGCGCAGGCCCGGCAGGTGCAGGGCAAGGCGCTAAGCTACAACAATCTGAACGACGCCGACGCCGCCCTCGAGCTTGTCGCCGAGTTTCGCGACTCCGGCCCGGCCTGCGTGATCGTCAAGCATGCCAATCCCTGCGGAGTCGCGCTCGGCGCAAGCCTGGTCGAGGCGTATCGCGCCGCCTTCGCCGCCGACACGGTCTCGGCCTTCGGAGGGATCATCGCGGTCAACGCGCCGCTCGATTGCGAAGCCGCCGAGGCGATGACCGATATCTTCACCGAGGTGGTCATCGCCCCCGACGCCGACGAGGCGGCGCGGGAGCTGTTCGCTCGCAAGAAGAATTTGCGCCTGCTCCTCACGGGCGAGCTGCCCGACCCGGACCGGACGGGCCTGTCGCTGAAGTCGATCGCCGGCGGCTATCTCCTTCAGTCCAGGGACAATGGGCGGGTGACTCGGGAGGACCTCGAGATCGTCACTCGCCGCGCTCCGACGGAGCAGGAGCTGGCCGACTGCCTGTTCGCCTGGACGGTGGCCAAGCACGTCAAGTCCAACGCGATCGTCTACGCGAAGGGCGGAAGCGTCGCCGGCATCGGCGCGGGTCAGATGAACCGCCTCGAATCGGCCCGAATAGCGGCCTGGAAGGCGCGCGACGCGGCGGAAAAGGCGGGCTGGGGCGAGCCTCGCACCATCGGCTCGGCGGTCGCCTCCGATGCCTTCTTCCCCTTCGCCGACGGACTGATGGCCGCGGTGGAGGCGGGTGCCACGGCGGTGATCCAGCCCGGCGGCTCGATCCGCGACGAGGAGGTGATCGCCGCCGCCGACGAGGCGGGGCTGGCGATGGTCTTCACCGGAATGCGCCACTTCCGGCATTAAGGCTTGTCCGTTCTGCCTGAAGCCTGTCCTCCGCCGGGAAACAGCATTCTCGAGGCGATGAAGGGGTCGAAGACGCGCTTAGCGCACCGGAGGCGCGGCTCCGGGCGGGGTGGTTCCCGGCGGTGCGGGAAGCTCGGGCTCCTCGCCTTTCTTCATCCGGAACAGCACCCGGTCTTCGTGGGTGAAGCCGCGCTTCCAGACGATCAGCCCGAAGGTGAAGAGGATCGCTGGGATACCGGCGGAGAGCTCCAGCCATTCGAGGCTCTGCGGCAAGGCGGTGAAGGCCGAGCCGACCACCACCGCCCCGCCGGCCGCCCAGACCAGGGGCCAGCGCCAGCCCTGGACTGGCGAATCGAGAAGCCGGCAGAGCAGCCTTGCCTTGAGGACGGACGAAAGTCCGAGCGCCAGCATAAGCGACATCGCCGCCCCGGCGGCCTGCCACGCCTGCGGCCAGCCCAGCTTCTGCATTCCGACGATCACCGCGAGGGTCAGCGCCGCCTGGACCGCGATCATCAATAGCGAGATCATCAGGTTGCGGTGCCGGGCGACGTAGACGAGCGCCGATTCCGAGACCACCGCCGTGGCCGCGACCACTTCGGCGGCGAGTAGGAAGGCCAGAGCGGCGGTTCCGCCGACGAAGGCCTTGCCGACGATCCCCATCACCGCCTCGCCGGGAATTCCGAGCGCCAGAGCGATCCCCGCCTGGGCGGCGATGATCCAGAACCCGACCTGGCGGACCTGCCGGGCGACCGCCTTGAGATCTCCTTCGGCGAGGCGCTGGGTGATGACCGGCGCGAGGATCGGGTCGAAGCTGGTCTTGAGCTTCTGCGGGAGCGAAGCGACCTGCTGCGCGACGTAATAGACTCCGACGTAGGCGGGGGCGACGAACAGTCCGAGGATTGCGATATCGAGGCGCCGCGAGCCCCATTCGATCGCGTCGGCGGCGGCGAGCGGGATGTTGCGCCGGGCGACGGCGAGGATCTGCGCCGGGTTCGGCTTCCACCCCTTGGGTATCCCGTAGCTCCGGTAGAGCGGAACCAGCGAGGCGATCAGAGCCGCGACCACCGACAGGACGTAGGCGATGATCAGCCCGTCGCGCGACCGCGTGCCGTCCGGTGCGGCCGGGAAGATGAGCACGCAGGCGGCGGCGGCGAGGCTGATCGTCCACGGCTCGACCAGCGCCCGTGCCCGGACCGTCGCCGCGACATTATGCTGATAGGCGAGCGCGGCCAGAGCGATGTCGGCGCCCGCCGTCGCGAAGATGACCAGCGGCAGAAGCCAGTCCGCGCCGTGTATGTCCCCGTGGGGAAACATCGCCTGCGGGTAGACCATGAGCACGATCGTCGCGACGGAGGAGGCGAGAAGGGCGGCCAGCATCGCGTCCATGACGACGCAGGCGTGCGGCTGGCGCGTGGTCGACAATTGCTGAGCGAGGCCGCGCTTGAGCCCCAGCGTCGCGAGCTGGGCGGCGAATTCGATCACGATCACAGCATAAGCGAAGGCGCCCAGCGCGCCCGCGCCATAGAGCCGGCCGGCGATGAACAGGAAGGGCAGCCGAGCGGCGAGGCGCAGCAGGAAGCCCATGAAGTTGGTCCGGCCGCCCCGGGCCAGCGCGGCGATGTCCTCGCCCGATTCGGGCGCCGCCTGGCTCAATGCGCGGCGCCCCAATTGGGGCCGGTGCCGATGTCGACTCCGAGCGGGACGTCGAGCTTCACCGCCGGCTCGGCCGCCGTATCCATCACCCGGCGGATCACGGCGCTGGCTTGCTCCACCTCGCCCTCGGGCACCTCGAAGACCAGCTCGTCATGGACCTGCATCAGCATCCGCACTCGGCCGAGGCCCTCGCGCTCGAGCGCCGGGCACATCCGGACCATGGCGCGCTTGATGATGTCGGCGCTGGTGCCCTGGATCGGCGCGTTGATCGCGGCGCGCTCGGCGCCCTGGCGCTCGCCCTGGTTCTTTGCGCGTATCGAGGGGAAATGGGTCTTGCGGCCGAACAAGGTGGTGGTGAAGCCGGTTTCTCGGACGCTCACCAGGGTCGCGTGGATATAGTCGCGTATGCCGGGAAATCGTTCGAAATAACGGTCGATCATCGCCTGCGCCTCGTCCGCCGTGATCGACAGCCGGCCGGCGAGGCCCCAGCGCGAGATTCCGTAGAGGATCGCGAAGTTGATCGTCTTGGCGCTTGACCGAGTGTCTCGGGTCACCTCGCCGAACAGCTCCTGGGCGGTGAGGGAGTGGATGTCCGCGCCTTGCGCGAACGCCTCCTTGAGCTGCGGAACGTCGGCCATGTGGGCGGCGAGCCGAAGCTCGATCTGGCTGTAGTCGGCGGCGAGCATCACATAGCCCGGTTCGGCGATGAACGCGTCGCGGATCCGCCGGCCGATCTCGGTTCGGATCGGGATGTTCTGGAGGTTAGGGTCGGTCGAGGAGAGCCGCCCGGTCTGGGCGCCGGACAGCGAATAGCTGGTATGGACCCGGCCGGTCTCCTTGTTGATCTGCTGCTGGAGCGCGTCGGTATAGGTCGACTTGAGCTTCGAGAGCTGCCGCCATTCCAGGACGAGGCTGGCGATCGGCACGCCTTCGCGGGAAAGCCGTTCAAGCTCGTTGACGTCGGTGGACCAGGTGCCGGACTTGCCCTTGCGGCCGCCCTTCAGGCCCATCTGGGTGAACAGCACCTCGCCGAGCTGCTGCGGGCTTCCGATGGTGAACCGGCACCCCGCCTCGCCGCAGATCCGCTCCTCAAGCTGGACGATCTGCTCGGTGAATTCCTGGCTTAGCCGGCCGAGCTCCTCGCGGTCGACCTTGACTCCCTCGCGTTCCATCCGGGCGACGACGGGGACGAGCGGCCGGTCGACCATCTCGTAGATCCGCGCCACCCGCTCGTGCGGAAGCCGGGTCTTGAACCGCTTCCAAAGGCGAAGCGTCACGTCCGCGTCCTCGGCGGCATATTCGGTCGCCCGGTCGAGCGGCACCTGGCTGAACTTGATCTGCTTCTGGCCCGAGCCGCAGACGTCCTTGTAGGCGATGCACGTGTGGTCGAGATGCTTCTTGGCGAGATCGTCCATCGAGTGGCTGTTCAGTCCGCCGGCGTCGAGATCGAAGCTCATCACCAGGCTGTCGTCGACCGGCGCGACCTTGATCCCGCGGCGGTCGAAGACGATCCAGTCGAACTTGAAATTGTGGCCGACCTTGAGGACCGCCGGATCCTCGAGCATCGGCTTCAGCCGGGCCAGCGCCTCGTCTTCCGTAATCTGCTCGGGACGCTCCGACAGGAGGTCGTGCCCACCATGGCCGAGCGGCACGTAGCAGGCCTTGCCGCATTCGGTGGCGAGGCTCACGCCGACGAGATCGGCGGTGACGCAATCGTAGCCCGACGTCTCGGTGTCGACCGCCACCAGCCCGTTGGTCCGAGCTTCCGCGATCCAGGCGTCGAGCTCCTCGATCGAGATCACCGTGCGGTAGGTGGAGCGGTCGATCTTCGGCTCCGGCCGGACTTCGGCCTGCACCGGAGCGACGATCGCGGCGGCGGGCGAGGGGGCGTGGGCGCCGCCGCCGCCGCCGCCGGTTCCGGTGAGACGGTTGACCAGCGCTCGGAAGCCCTGCTCCTCAAGGAATTCACGCAGCGGCTCGGGCGGGATGCCCTTCATTTCCAGGGCGTCGAGCGGCTCGGGCAGGGGCGAGTCGCAGACCAGCCGGACGAGCTCGCGCGACATCCGCGCCGCTTCGGCATGCTCGATCAGGTTCTGCTTGAGCTTGGGCTTGGCGATCTCGTCGGTATGGGCGAGCACCGACTCGACGTCGCCATATTGCTGGATGAGCTGCGCGGCGGTTTTGGGGCCGACTCCGGGAACTCCCGGGATGTTGTCGACGCTGTCGCCCATCAGCGCCAGCACCTCGCCCAGCTGCTCGGGCGGAACTCCGAACTTCTCGACGACGTAGGCGCGGTCGATCCGCCGGTCGTTCATCGTGTCGTAGAGGTCGAGCTTGCCGTCCTCGATCAGCTGCATCAGATCCTTGTCGGATGAGACGATGGTGACCTTCCAGCCCGCCGCCAGCGCCGCCTTGGAATAGCAGGCGATGATGTCGTCCGCCTCCAGCCCCTCTTCCTCGATGCAGGGCAGCGAGAAGGCTCGGGTGGCGTCGCGGATCAGCGGGAATTGGGGCACGAGGTCGGGCGGCGGCGGCGGCCGCTGCGCCTTGTAGCCTTCGAACATCTCGTTCCGGAAGGTGTGGGAGCCCGCGTCGAAGATGACGGCGAGGTGGGTCGGCCCGTCGGCCTTGTGGAGGCTGTCGGCGAGCTTCCACAACATCGTGGTGTAGCCGTAGACCGCGCCGACGTTGAGCCCGTGGCGGTTGGTCAAGGGCGGCAAGCGGTGATAGGCGCGGAAGATGTAGCTCGAGCCGTCGACGAGATAGAGGTGCGGGGAGGGCATGGAGTCGGACTTAGCCCAAATGGGGGTTGAAACAACCTCCCAGGGCGAGTCCGACGCGACCGGAGAGGCTGTGCAGCAGATCGATTTCGCCTTGCTCGGCCTGATGCTGTTCGTCGCCTCGCTGGTGGCGATGATCACGCGCCGGCTGAAGCTGCCCTACAGCGCCGGGCTGGTCGCGGCCGGCCTGGTCCTTCCGTTCCTCCCGTTCGGGTTCCACCTTCGACTGACCCCGGAGCTGATCTTCACGATCTTCCTTCCGCCGCTGATCTTCGAAGCGGCGATCCAGATTCCCTGGGGCCCGCTCCGCCGCGAGCTTCCGCTGCTGATGGTCCTCGTTACCGTCGGGGTGCTTCTCGCCGCCTCCATCGTGGCGTGCGGGATGCATTATGTGATCGGCTGGAGCTGGATCGGCGCCGCCTTCTTCGGGATCCTCGTCGCCGCCACCGACCCGGTGTCGGTGATCGCGCTGTTCCGGGAGATACCCGTCGAGCCTCGGCTGCACCTCGTCGTCGAGGCGGAAAGCCTGCTCAACGACGCGGTCGCGGCCGTGGTGTTCGTCGTTCTGGTCGCGGTCGCGGGGGGAGGGCCAGTGACGGCCGGGGTCGTCGGGACCAAGCTCCTCGTCACCGCCTTGGGCGGGATCGCCGCCGGAGCCGCGGTGGCGCTCCCGCTGCTTCTGATCGCCGGGCGAACCGAGGATCGGCTGGTCGAGATCACGCTTACCACCCTCGCCGCCTTCGGCTCGTTCCTGCTCGCCGAGCATTTCCATACGTCCGGAGTGCTCGCCGGACTTACCGGCGGGCTTCTCGTCGGCAATGTCGGCTGGATGGGCTCGATCTCTGATTCCAGCCGGCCCAATATCCTCTCCTTCTGGGAATATGCCGCCTTCCTCGCCAACTCGGTGATCTTTCTGCTGATCGGAGGCGCGATGGCCGGAACTCCGCTCTTCCCGGTGCTCGAAGCGGCCTCGGCCGCCATCCTGCTCTCGCTCGTCGGCCGCGCCGCGACCATCTACCCGATCGCCCTGCTCTTCCGGCGAACCCGGCTCGGCCTGCCCGCGAAATACCAGCATGTCCTCTGGTGGGGAGGCCTTCGCGGGGCGCTTGCTCTGGCGCTGGCGCTCGCCTTGCCGGCGAACGTCGCCGAGCGGGACCACATCATCGCGGTGGTGTTCGCGGTCGTCGCCTTCTCGGTCTTCGTGCAGGGGCTGACGATGGCGCCGCTGATCGGCCGGCTCGGCCTCGTCGTCGAACGGCCGCCCGAGTAATCGGCGGTTCAAGGCGCGCGGGCTAGGAACGCCGGATGAAGCGGCCAAGCCTCCTCGTCGCCATGTTGCTGGCCGCTCCGCTCGGCGGCGCCGCTCCGGCCGCTGCCCCGCCGGCGGCGGCTCGGGCCTTCGCGCCGACGCGCTTCTCGGTCGAGGTGGTCGGAACCGGCCCGGACGTGATCCTGATCCCCGGCCTCACCGCCTCGCGCAACGTCTGGCGCGGGACCGTCGCCGCCGTCCCGGGCTACCGCTACCACCTGATCCAGGTCGCCGGCTTCGCGGGTGAGCCGGCGCGGGGCAATGCCCGGGGCGAGGTCGTCGCTCCGCTGGCCGAGGAGATCGCCCGCTACATCTCCGCCCGCGGGCTCGACCGCCCCGCACTCGTCGGCCATTCGATGGGGGGCACGGTGGCAATGATGGTCGCAGCCCGCCATCCGGCGCGGGTCGGCAAGGCGATGGTGGTCGACATGCTTCCGCAGCCGGCGGGGCTGCTCGGCGGATCGGCCTCGGGAATGCGGGGTCTCACCGGCCTGCTTCGCGGCCTCGGTGGGAGCGAAAGCGGGCGAGGCCTTATCGATTCGGCGATCCGCTTGTTCGGCAACGATTCGGCCGAGAACGGCCGAAGCGATCCCGACGTGGTGGCGAGGGCGACGGAGGAGCTCGCCGTCGCCGACCTGACGCCCGAGCTTCCGAGGATCACGGCGTCGCTGGCGGTGGTCTACGCCGCGCCCGATCCGGCGCGGGCTCCCGCGCTCGCTCGGACCTACGCCGCGGCCTATGCCGGGAAGAAGGGGGTCCGGCTGGTCCGGGTGGACGAGAGCGGCCACATGGTCATGTACGACCAGCCGGCGCGCTTTCGCTCGGCGCTCCGCGCCTTCCTCGCCGGCTAGCCGGAGCGGGCGCCGAGGCGAGGAACAGCTGGAGGCGTCGCATCCAGGCGGCGTAGAGGCCGGGCGCGTTCATTCATGCGCCTTCGGGAGCGACCCAGCCGGCGACCAGGTAGATCGCGATCATGACCGGGCCGAGGAAGAAGAGTCCGGCGACGGCGGCGAGCCGCACCAGGGTGACGTCCGCTCCGGTCGCCGCGGCGAGGCCGGAGCACACGCCGGTCAGCTTGCCGTTCGGGCGGTCGAGGGTGAAGGGACGGTTCATGGTCGTAATTCCTGAATATGAGAATGAAGGTGCCCCGCGGGGCGCGGCGGTCAGATGAGCTGACCGGCCGGCCCGACGGCGGCGGAGACGAACAGGCTGGCGGCGAGAAGCGCGCCCAGAACCGAAACCGCGAGCTGCTGCGCATTGGCGAAATTGAAGGTCATCGTCTTACTCCCTGTGTTCGGCGTCCGGACCGTCCGGCGCCATGCCAAGAGTTTTGCACGCCCCGTGCCAATCCACAGAAACGGCGGAAAACCGCCAATTTCTTAGACGATGGGGCCGGTCAACGAAAACGGCCTTGGGAAAAACCACTACTTTTAGGCGGGTGAATTGGGATAAACCGCCGACTCTCGCTCGGATGCTTGGCGCTGGCGGCGGGGCGGGCGGGGCTCTATCCAAGGCGGAAAGGAGACTGGCATGAAGAGGATCATCGTTGTGGCGGCGGCCGCCGCCTTGGCCGCGGGTTCGGCCCCGGCGGACGCGGCGCTTGGCCCCGGCACGAAGGCGCCGGACTTCACCACCACCGGGGCGCTGGCCGGCAAGCCGTTCCGGCTCCACCTCAAGCAGCAGCTTCGCCGCGGCCCGGTCGTGCTCTATTTCTTTCCCAAGGCCTTCACCAAGGGCTGCACACTCGAGGCCCACGCCTTTTCCGAAGCCGCCGCCGAGTTCCGCAAGCTCGGCGCCACCGTGGTCGGCATGTCCGCCGACGATTACGATTCGCTGCGCCGATTCTCGGTCGAGGAATGCCGCAACGCCTTTCCCGTCGCCATGGCCTCGACGGCGACGATCCGGGACTATGACGTCCGCTTCAAGGCGGGGGCGGCACTCACCAACCGCACCTCCTACGTGATCGCTCCCGACGGAAGCATCCTCTCCGCTTATTCGGACCTGGACTGGAAGAACCACGTCGCCAACACCCTTGCCGCGGTGAAGGCGTGGCGGGCGAAGCATCGGCGGTGAAACGGCTCTTCACGATCGGCTACGAGGGCAAGACGCTCGACGAGTTCCTCGGCGAGCTGACCGCCGCCGGAGTCGAGGCGGTGCTCGACGTTCGAGCGGTCGCCGCCTCGCGTCGCCCCGGCTTCTCGAAGACCGCGCTGTCGAACGCCTTGGCCGAGCGGGGGATCGGCTACCGCCATTTCCGCGCCCTTGGAACGCCTTCCGAGGGGCGGACCGCCGCTCGCGCCGGCAAGGTCGCCGAGATGCGTCGAATCTATGCCGGCCAGCTGGAAACTCCGGAAGCCGGCCTGCAGATGGAGCAGGCGATCGAGGCGGCGGCGGAGCGGCCGTCGGCCCTGCTCTGCTTCGAGGCCGCCGCGCCCGGCTGCCACCGAACGATGCTGGCGGAGCGGATGCTGGAAGGTCGCGAATTCGAGGTTGTGGATTTGTAGCTTCTTCTCCCTCTCTCCAGGGGGGAGAGGGCTTTCGGCGCCTAACGCGGCCTTCGCTCCAGGTGCAGGTAGCCGGGGTCGAACTCGGCGACGCGCTGCAGGCGCTCCCAGTCGTGAATGGTGACTCGGCCTCCGCGGAAGGTGCACAGGCCTTCGTCGCGCAACCGGCGGAGCATCCGGTTGACGTGGACCGAGGTCAGGCCGGTGGCATCGGCGAGGTCCGTCTGGGTCAGCGGCAAGGCGTAGCCGTCGTCGTCGCCGAGACCGACGATCTGGAGCCGCAGGAACAGCTCGCAGAGCATATGGGCGATCCGCGCCATCGCGCTCCGCCGGCCGATGGACAGGATCTTCTCCCGATGAATCGCGGAATCGATGAGCGTCGAGAACCACAGGATCCGGGCGAGGTGGGGCTGCGTCTCGGTGATGTGGCGAAGCGCCTCGTGCGGAACCAGGGCGATCCGGACCCGGGTCATCGCCTCGACATTGTGGTCGAGCTGCTTGAGCAGGAAGCCGTGAAGGTCGACGAAGTCCCCGGAAACGTGGAGCTCCAGGATCTGACGCTGGCCGTCGGCGAGATCCTTGTAGCGGCAGGCCATTCCTTCGAAGAGAAGGATCGACTCGCTAAGAACGGTGCGATCGCGGACGATCACCTTGCCGGGCGGAATCTCGCGGATCTCGGAGATCGCCTCCCGAAGCACCTGCTCCTCCGGGGAGTCGATGACGTCCCTGGCCCGGAGCTTGAGCAGGAGCGGTGCGAGCGCCGCCTCGCGATCCTCGGCGAAGCTGTCAAGCGGCATGGCCGCTCCCGCGCGTCACGCCCGCGGCTTCGAGATGCGGCCCGAGCCGCCCGGTGATCCAAAGCGCCCACATCCTGAAGTCGGCGGCGAGCGACCAGGCGGGATAGGTAAATGTCGCGGGACGGTTCCGCTCGACCCCGAAATGGCTGAGCCAAGCGAAACCGTAACCGGCGACGGGGAGCGCGGCGAACAGCGCGAGCCGTCCGGTGGCGAGCGCCGCCGCCGCGATCAGAAGGACGAGGCTGGTGCCGGCATAATGCAAGGCGCGAGTCGCCGGGCGGCGGTGCTCGCGCAGGTAATGCGGCCAGAATTCCGCGAAGCTGCGAAGGCGATCCACCCGGTCACATCCTTCCTCGCTTGCCGGCGGGGCCGCCATAGCATCTGAGCGGCCCCGGTGCACGCGTCCCGTCAGCCGGCGACGATCGTTCCTCCATTGGGGTGCAGGACCTGGCCCGACATATAGCTCGAATCCTCGCAGGCCAGGAACAGGAAGGAAGGCGCGACTTCGTTGGGCTGGCCCTTTCGGCCCATCGGCGTGTCCTCGCCGAACGTCTCCATCTTCTCGGGACTCGCGCCGCCGAACGGGTTCAAGGGAGTCCAGATCGGCCCCGGGGCGACCCCGTTCACGCGGATACCGTCCTCGATCAGGTTTTCGGACAAGGACCGCGTAAAGGCGGTGATGGCGCCCTTGGTGGCCGAATAATCGAGCAGCTCCTTGGCGCCCTGGTACATGGTCACCGACGTGCAGTTTACGATCGCCGATCCCTTCCCAAGGTGCGGGCGAGCCGCCTGCACCATGAAGAACATTCCGAAGATGTTGGTCTGGAAGGTGCGCTTCAGCTGCTCTTCGGTGATGTCGCGAATGTCCTGGTCGGGATGCTGCTCGCCGGCATTGTTGATCAGCACGTCGAGACGGCCAAGCTTCTCCACCGTCTGGGCGACGGCATGCTCGCAGAAGTCCTTGTCGCCGACGTCTCCGGCGAGGGTCAGCGCGCGGCGGCCCTCCGACTCGACGATCCGCTTCGTCTCGGCGGCGTCGTCATGCTCGCACAGATAGAGGATGGCGATGTCGGCGCCCTCCCGCGCGAACAAGGCGGCGACTGCGCGGCCGATGCCGCTGTCGGCGCCGGTGATCAGGGCGACCTTGCCGGCCAGGCGGCCGGAACCGGGATAGCGCGGCTCCCAGTCCGGCTTCTCCTCCATCTGGGATTCGTGGCCGGGCAGGTCATCCTCGTGGATCATGTCGAGGGTTTCGGTATCGTCGGCCATGATGCTTACTCCTTCGGCGCGATTCCCGCGCCCTCTTCATCGAATGCCTGGGTCGTCGACAGGCCCTGCCGGTCGCTCTCGCGCGGGTCTTCCGACGGGGGCGCTCCGGCGTTGCCGGACTTGGACATCCGGTCGTTTCGGCTGGGCGGCCGTTCGGCCGAACTGGGATCGTGAAGGTTCTTGCTCATGAGGTCCCTCGAGTCGCGTCATTGCCAAGGTTAACCGCCTCCCCGCCGCCGGGTTCCGCCTCGAAGGTCCGGCGGAATTGTCCGCCCGGGCCTGACGCAGCCGGAATTCTCCTCACTTTTCCGTAACTTGAGCCGGAGCCGTACCGGTGGCGGCGCGGATTTGCCGCAGCTTCCCGTGGCGCCGCGCGCCTCCGCCGGGGCATTGGCGCTGGCGACGAACGGCGCCTTCAGCGTGCCGACGGAGGATTTCGACATGCGCGACATGAACGAAGCCGTCCCGTTGGCGGGGCTGCTGCTCATCGCCGTGATGCTGCTTGCCTCGCAGGCGACTGTCGGAGCGGCGCGGCTGATCGCGTGAGGGCGGCTCGGCCTCGGCCGATACAAGGAGAAGGAAGATGTTCAGGTTCACCCTTTCGCTCGCGCTCGCGGCGGCTTCGGCGGTGCTCGCCCCGGGCGCCCCCACGCCGGCGGCTCCGGAGCCCAGTCTCGCCGAGGTCCGCGCCGCGACCGAGCGGTACCAGGACGAACGCGTTGCGCTGGCGGACGGCTACGTCCGAGATCCGGGCGGAATGTGCGATTCGGCGGAGATGATGGGGCGTCCGGCCGCTCTGGGGGCGATGGGAATCCATTATTTCCGTCCCGACCTGCTCGGCATTTCCGCGGTCTCGCCGAGGGTGAGCGGCACCGGCACCCATACCGACTTCGCCAAGCCGGCCGTCCTCATCTACGAGCCCCAGGCCGACGGATCGGTGAAGCTCGTCGCGGTCGAGAATCTGGTCTTCATCAAGGCCTGGGAAGCCGAAGGCCACAAGAGCCCGCCGACCTTCCAGGGCGTCGCCTGGGACCGGATGGAGGACGACCCCGCCACCCCGGTGGACGAGGCGCACATGTTCGAGCCGCATTACGACCGGCACGTCTGGCTGTTTCGCGACAATCCCAACGGAATATACGCGCAGTTCAACCCGAAGGTCAGCTGCGCCCATCAGCCGATGAAGATGGCGGCCGCGGCGGCCACGGGCCCCGGGGGCCTTTAGCTCCGGACCGGGCTGACCTTGAGCGGAGCGCTGCCGCCGGCGGGAAGCTTCACTTCGCTGGAGCGGACGTTCGGCGCAGAACCGGCGGAGACGCACTGCGCGACAACCACCGGCGCGTCGACATCGCCGGCCCTGGCGACGGCGGCCTCGGTCGCGGCCGTGCAGGCGGCCTGCGATTCATAGCGCGTTTCCAGGGTGCGCACGGTCTGGCACGGAGCGTCGGCTTCGCCGCAGCCCATGATCGCGATGAGGAAGATGCCCGGTCCCATGGAAGGCTAAACCGTCGAGCGAATCCCTCGTTCCAGCCGTTTCGCCCCCGTTCCTTGGGAATTCGACGCCGGCCTACTACCTAGAGGCCGATGCGTCCCCTCGAAGCTCCCAATTCCAGCCCCCGACCTGGATGGCATGCCCTTCGGCGCTTCCTGCCGTGGCTCTGGCCGGCGGGCGAGCCGGCGCTTCGCGCCCGGGTGGTGGCGGCCGTGTTCCTGGTCCTCATGGCCAAGGGCGCGACGCTGCTTATGCCGTTCGCCTATAAGGGTGCGATCGACCGCATGTCGCATGGGGTCACTCCGGCGGCGGGGCTCGCCATCGCCCTGGTCGTGGCCTATTCCGGCGCCCGCTTCGGCGGCGTATTGTTCGACAACCTGCGCAATGCCATTTTCGAGCGGGTCGGGCAGGATGCCGCCCGGCGGCTCGCGGAAACGGTCTTCCGCCACATCCACGACCTCTCGCTCCGCTTCCACCTCGAGCGGCGCACCGGCGCGCTCACCAAGATCGTCGAGCGCGGAACCAAGAGCATCGACATGATGCTCTATTTCCTGCTGTTCAACATCGCCCCGACGATCCTCGAACTGTCGGCGGTGTGCATCATCTTCGGAGTGAAGTTCGGCGCGGGCCTGGTCGGCGCGACCCTGGCGATGGTGGTCGCCTACATCGTCTTCACCCGGGTCGTGACCGAATGGCGGACGCATCTGCAGCGGCGGATGAACGAGGTCGACAACCAGGCGATCGCCCGCGCGGTCGACTCGCTCCTCAATTACGAGACGGTGAAATATTTCGGGGCCGAGGACCGCGAGGCGGCGCGCTACGGCCAGGCGATGCGCAGCTTCGCCGACGCGGCGGTTCGCAACGAGGTGTCGCTGGCGTGGCTGAACATCGGCCAGTCGTTCATCACCAACCTGATGATGGCGGGCGCGATGGCCTATACCGTCTGGGGCTGGAGCCGGGGCGCGTTCTCCACCGGCGACGTCGTGTTCGTGAACACCTTCCTCGCGCAGCTCTTCCGGCCGCTCGACATGCTCGGCTGGGTGTACCGCACGATCCGCCAGGGCCTGATCGACATGGAGGCGATGTTCGAGCTGATCGATACGCCGGCGGAGGTGCTGGACGTTCCCGGCGCGCCCGACCTCGTCGTGGCTCAAGGCCGGGTCCGTCTGGAGGAAGTCCGCTTCGGTTACGATCCCGGCCGCGAGATACTGAAGGGCATCGACATCGATGTTCCGGCCGGGACGATGCTCGCCGTGGTCGGTCCGTCCGGGGCCGGCAAGTCGACCCTGGCGCGCCTTCTCTTCCGCTTCTACGAGCCGACCGGAGGCCGGATCACCATCGACGGCCAGGACATTTGCGCGGTCACCCAGAAGAGCCTCCGCTCGGCGATCGGGATCGTTCCGCAGGACAGCGTCCTGTTCAACGACACGATCGGCTACAATATCGGCTACGGCCGCGAGGGGGCGGCCCAGGACCGGATCGAGGCGGCCGCCCAGGGCGCTGCGATCCACAACTTCGTCGCCTCACTCCCCGACGGCTACGGAACGATGGTCGGGGAGCGCGGCCTCAAGCTCTCCGGCGGCGAGAAGCAGCGGGTCGCGATCGCCCGAACCCTGCTCAAGGACCCGCCGATCCTCATCCTCGACGAGGCGACCAGCGCGCTCGACAGCCGGACGGAAGCGGCGATCCAGGACACGCTTCGCGACGTCGCCGCGCGCCGGACTTCCATCGTCATCGCCCACCGCCTCTCGACCATCGTCGACGCCGACCAGATCGTCGTCCTGAACGACGGCCGAGTGGCGGAGCGCGGAACCCATTCGGAGCTGCTTCGCAAGGACGGGCTCTATGCCGACCTGTGGGCGCGCCAGCAAAGCGAAGCGGAAGAGGAAGAGGCGGCCCAGGCGGCGGAATAGAGCCGGCGCGTTGCCGGGCGCCCCCGGCGATGCTACCGATTACAGCCCGTTTCGAAGGAGTTGCCCATGTCCCTCCGCCCCGCCGCCGTGATGACGGCGCTCCTCCTCGCTTCCGCCTCGCCGCTCGCCGCTCAAGGCGGTGCGCCGCACCCGCGATACGGAACCTGGGGAGTCGCCACCGCGGACATGGACAAGAACGTGAAGCCGGGCGACGATTTCTACCGCTACGCCGAGGGAAGCTGGCTTCGAAGCGCGCAGATCGCGGCGGACAAGGCGCGCGCGGGCTATAATTACGACCTTCCCGACGCCACCGAGGCGGAAGTCCGCTCGATGGTCGAGAGCGCCGGCCGAGGCGCCTCGGATCCGCTCATGCGCCAGGTCGGCGATTTCTACGCCGCCTATATGGACGAGGCCGGGATCGAGGCGCGCGGGACGGCGCCGCTTCGCCCCTATCTTCGCCGTATCTCGAGCGTCGCCGACCGGCGCCAGCTCGTCCTGCTGATGGCGGAGCCCGGCTATGCCGCGCCGATCGGGCTTGGAATCGAGCCCGATCCGAAGGACCCGACACGCTACACGGTCGGCTCAGGCCAGGCCCGGCTCGGCCTTCCGACCCGCGACTATTACCTGCTCCAGGGGCCGAAATACGAATCGATCCGCAAAGCCTATCGCGATTACATCGCGCGAATCTTCACCCTCGCCGGGATCGCCGGGGGCGAGGCCAAGGCCGACTCCATCGTGGCGCTCGAGACCCGGCTCGCGCAGGACCAATGGACTCCCGAACGGCGGCGCGACCCGCAGGCGACCTACAATCCGATGAACCGGGCGCAGCTCAACGCGCTCGCCCCGCAATTCGAGTGGCAGGCGATGCTCGCCCATGTCGGCCTCGGCGCCATGCCGACGGTGGTCGTCGGCGAGCCGAGCGCCGTCGCCGCCGCCGGCAAAAGGCTCGACGACGTGTCCCTCGCCACCTGGAAGGACTGGCTCGCTTTCCGATTCATCAGCGACCACGCCCAATTCCTGCCCAAGGCTTTCGACGACGCCCGCTTCGGCTTCTACAGCCACACGCTCAACGACGTTCCAAAGCAGGCCGAGCGCTGGAAGCGGGGAGTGCGGCTGCTCGACGCCAATCTCGGCGAGGCGGTCGGCCAGCTCTACGCCCGCCGTCACTGGACGAGCGAGACCGAGCGACAGATGAACGAGCTGATCGGCGACCTTCGCGCCTCCTACGGCGATCTCATCCGGAGGGCGTCGTGGATGGACGAGCCGACCCGCAAGGAAGCGCTCGCGAAGCTCGCCAGCTTCGATCCCAGGATCGGCCATCCCGCCAAATATATCGATTATTCGGCGATGCGGGTGACCCGCGCCGATCCGCTCGCCAACGTCATGGCGTCCGGCGCGTTCGAGTGGAAGCTGCAGCTCGCCCGGCTCCCCAAGCCCGTCGACCGGTCGCTCTGGGACATGAACGTCCAGGAGGTGAACGCCTATTACAACCCGCTGATGAACCAGATCACCTTCCCGGCCGCGATCCTCCAGCCGCCCTTCTTCGATCCCGCCGCCGACCCGGCGGTGAATTACGGCGAGACCGGAGCGACGATCGGACATGAGATGGGCCACGGCTTCGACGACGAGGGCCGCCAGTTCGACGCCCAGGGGCGGCTTCGCGACTGGTGGACCAAGGAGTCGGCGGAGCGCTACACCGCCCATGCCCAGGCGCTGGTCAAGCAGTTCGATGCGTACGAGCCGATCCCGGGAGTCCACATCAAGGGTCAGCTGACGCTCGGCGAGAATCTCGGCGACCTCGGCGGGCTCGAGGCGGCCTATGCGGCCTACCGGCGCTACGTCGCGCGCCACGGCGAGCCGCCGGTGATCGACGGCTATAGCGGCGACCAGCGCTTCTTCATCGCTTATGCGCAAAGCTGGCAGGGCAAGTCGCGCGAGGGGGCGCTCCGCGCCCAGCTCCTCTCCAACCCGCACAGCCCGGAGGAATATCGGGTCAACGGGATCGTCCGAAACCTCGACGCCTGGTATTCGGCGTTCGGCGTGAAGCCGGGCGACAAGCTTTATCTGCCGCCCGAGCAACGCGTCCACGTCTGGACGAATTGAGCGGGCTTCAACCCCTCCCTGCACGCAGGGAGGGGGGTCCCGATCGGCTACCCGCTTGAACATAGAGGAAACGGGGCGCTAGAGGGGCGCGTGACTTCCCCCCTCCAAATCCTCAACCAGATTTTCGGCTTCCCGGCTTTTCGCGGGGTCCAGGAGCAGGTGATCGGGCGGGTGATGGCCGGGCGGCATACGCTGGCGGTGATGCCGACCGGGGCGGGCAAGTCGCTTTGCTACCAAGTGCCGGCGATCGCGCGCGAGGGGACGGCCTTGGTCGTCTCGCCGCTGATCGCCCTGATGCACGACCAGATTCGATCGGCCGACGCCTTCGGGATCCGAGCCGCCTCGCTCACTTCGGCCGACGGCGACGAGTCTCGGCAGGAGACCCTGGCGCGGCTGAAGCGGGGCGAGCTCGACCTCCTCTACGTCGCGCCCGAGCGGGCGAGCACGCCCGGCTTCCGCGAGCTCGCCGCGCGCACGCCGCTCGCCCTCATCGCCGTCGACGAGGCCCATTGCGTCTCGGAATGGGGGCACGATTTCCGGCCCGACTACCGGCTCCTCAAGCCGCTGCTCGATGCCTTTCCCGACGTTCCGCGCCTTGCGTTGACCGCGACCGCCGATCGCCAGACCCGCGCCGACATTCTCCTGCAGCTCGGGATCCCGGACGATGGTCTCATCGTCGCGGGCTTCGACCGTCCCAACATTCGCTACCATGTCCGGCCCCGCGACGGGGTAGGCCAGCAATTGAAGATTCTGCTCGCCGACCAGCCGGGGCCGGGAATCGTCTACGTGCCGAGCCGGGACAAGGCCGAGAAGCTCGCCGAGCAGCTTTCGACCCCGGAGCGCAGGGCGCTCGCCTACCATGCCGGCCTCGACCCGAGGGTGAGGCAGCGCAACCAGGCCGCGTTCGTCGCCAGCGAGGACATGGTGATGGTCGCCACCATCGCCTTTGGAATGGGGATCGACAAGCCGGACGTTCGGTTCGTCGCCCATGCCGGCCTGCCCAAGTCGATCGAGGCCTATTACCAGGAAACCGGTCGCGCGGGCCGCGACGGAGAGCCGGCGGAGGCTTGGCTGTTCTGGGGCGCGGAGGATTTCGCCCGCGCCCGCCAGAGGCTCGAGAGCGAGGTTCCGGAGGAGAGGCGGCCGAGCGAGCGCCAGCGCCTCAACGCGCTCGCCGCGATGGTCGAGACCGGCGCCTGCCGGCGGGCGCTGCTTCTTCGCCATTTCGGCGAGAGCCCGGCGGAACGCTGCGGCAATTGCGACAATTGCGTTGCGCCGCCGTCCACGGTCGACGCCACCGAAGTCGCGCGCAAGCTCCTCTCCGCCGCCTTTCGAACCGAGATGCGCTTCGGGATCGGCCATCTCACCGACGTCCTGGCGGGGCGGGAGACGGAGAAGACCCTGTCCTTCGGACACAACCGACTGTCCGTCTTCGGCATAGCCGGGGAGGATGAGCTGGCCCTGGTCAAGCCGGTCGGCCGCGCGCTCCTCGCTCGCGACGCGCTTCGCGCCGACGCCTATGGCGGTCTCTCCTTCGGACCGGCGGCGAGGCCGCTTCTGAAGGGCGAGGAGACGCTCGAGCTTGTGCTTCCGCCGGCCCGCCGAGCACGGAAGCGGCGCGACCGCGACGAGAACCTCCCGCACGACCCGCTGTTCGAGGCGCTGCGCGCCCGCCGGCGCGACCTGGCGAAGGAGGCGGGGGTGCCGCCCTACGTCATCTTCCACGATTCGACTCTTCGCGAGATGGCCGAGCTGAAGCCCGCGACCCTCCACGCACTGTCGCGGGTGACCGGAGTAGGCGCGGCCAAGCTCGACAAATATGGCGAGGCCTTCATCGACGTGGTTCGGGGGTTCGAGTCGTGACGATCCTCCCCGCGCCGGGAGGGTTCATCTCATGAAGCGGCTCGACGGGACGACGCTGGTCGCCGGCCAGATCCGGCCCCGGGAGGTGGCCGGGCTCGCAGTGCGGATCCTCGTCAACAACCGCCCCGACGGCGAGGAGCCGGGGCAGCCGTCTTCGGCGGAGATGGAGTCGGCGGCGCGGGCGGCGGGGCTGGACTATCGCCACATCCCCATCGCCGGCGGCTTCTCCGAAGCGGACGTGGAGGCGATGGCGGAGGCTCTCGACCAAGGTCCCGCTCTGGCCTTCTGCCGCTCCGGGACCCGCTCGACCTGGCTTTGGGCGCTGGCCCGCGCGAGCCGCGGTGCCGATCCCGAAGCGCTGGCGGCGGCCGCCGCCGCGGCGGGCTACGACCTTTCGCCGCTTCGGGGCGCTTTGGCCGCGTTGGCCGGCGCCAAGAGATAGGCCTGCATCAACCGTCACCGGCATGACGACCCTCGGCAAGCCCGGGCCCTAGTTGATGTCCTGCCTCCGGAAGCTGGCGAGGGTCAGAGCGGCGAGTCCGGCGATCCAGGCGGCCAGCGCCGCGAGCGACACCGGCCACCCCAGCGCGATCACGCCCGCCGTCGGGAAGGCGCTTTCGAACGCGGTTCCGTCGGCTATCCAATGCTTCAGATTGGCGAGATGGTAGCCAGGAAGGACGTGGTGGAGGAACCAGATCAGACCCGGCGCCTTGAAATAGAGGAGCGGAGCGAAGCCGAACAAAAGGCCCTCCACCGATACCACGACGAGCGAAACGACCAAGGCCGCGATCGTCGAGCGCGTGAGCACGGCCGCCAAGCTGGCATAGCCGATGGTGAGCAAGGCAGGCGCGAGGGCGGCAAGGGCGCCCGAGCCGTGCGCCTCGAGGAGCAGGCCGGGCGTGAGCCCCGCCGGAATCGTATCCCCGCTGACGACGGAATGGAGCCAGGTTCCGAGCGTCGTGACAATCGCCGAGAGCAGGAAGGCGGCGGCGAGCAGAAGGACGACGGCGATATATTTGGCGGCGATCAGGGCCGTCCGCGAGCGGTGGGGGACGATCAGCTTCCAGGTGTTCCAGCCATATTCGCCGGCGAAGGCGACGGCGACGAAGGCGGCGATCAGGTAGCGGCCGAGCGTGTTGCCGGGAAGCGACCAGATGATGGCCGTGCTCGCGATCCAGCGCTCCAGGCTGTCATGTGACGGCGGCTGCTTGACGATCAGCGCGGCGGCGATCGCCAGAAGGAAGATGAGCGCGAGGCCGATCGGATAGACCCAGACGAGGAACCAGCTCGCCTTGTGCCGGGTCAGCTTCAGCGTTTCGGCGGAGATCGCATCAAGCATCGGGGGTCTCCGCCTGGGTGATCGAGAGGAACACCTCCTCGAGGTTGCGCTGCTCGGGGGCTAGGCTGAACAGGTCGACCCCGGCTCCGACCAGGCGCCGAACCACCTCCGGCGCCTCGGCTCGCGTGGCGCGAACGACCAGCCCCTCGCCGGACCGCTCGACCGCCCAGCGGGCCGACAGAGCCGCCTCGGCGACGTCGGGCGGCGCCGCCTCCAGGCGCAGGCCGTCGTCCTGGCGCAGCAGGTCGGCGATGCTCGATTCGCGGACGATCTCGCCGCCGCTGATGATCCCGACGCGGTCGCAGACCTGCTGAACCTCGTGGAGCAGGTGGCTGGACAGGAAGACGGTCTTTCCGCGCTGCTCGGCGAGATCGCGGATCAGCGCGCGCATCTCCTGGATTCCGGCGGCGTCGAGACCGTTGACCGGCTCGTCGAGGATGACGAGGTCGGGATCGTTGAGCAAAGCCGCCGCGACCCCGAGGCGCTGCCGCATGCCGGTCGAATAGCCTTTCACCTTTCGGCCGGAGTCGCGGGCGAGCCCGACCTGGTCGAGGAGGCCGTCGATCCGCTTGCCGCCGCCGCCGCCCTGAGTCCGGGCGAGCACTTCGAGGTTCCGGCGTCCGGAGAGAAACGGGTAGAAGGCTCCGCCGTCGACCAGCGAGCCGACCCGCTTGAGGCCCGAGGGGGAAGCGCCGAGCGCCTCGCCGAACAGTCGCACCGCCCCCGCGGTCGGGGCGATGAGCCCGAGCAACATCCGGATGGTCGTGCTCTTGCCGGCGCCGTTGGGACCGAGGAAGCCGTAGACCTCGCCCGCGGCGACGGAGAGGCTGACGTCCCGCACGGCGCGGACCCCGCCGCCTCGACCGCCATAGGTCTTGCTAAGGTTGACCAGCTCCAGCACCGGCGCGTCGTTCTGTGTCATGAGCGGGCCCCGGCTCTGCGAAGAAGTGTGTTAGTTTATTGATACACGCCGCGTGTCAAGCTTTGTCCGCGAGGTGCCTGCGGGCGTGGGCGAGGTCGTCCTCGTCGACCATCAGCCGAACCGGGACGACGAGTCCGTCCAGGCCGCCCCAGTTCATCTGGGTGTCGAACAGGAAGCTGTCGATTTCTTCCGAGGTCAGTCGAGCCTGCGCGATCGCGGCTTCGAAGCCGGTGTAGAAGCGGGCGAGCTCGACGAGCGCCATTACCAGGGAGTCACGTCGCCCGCTTCGGTCTCGTCGGGGCGGGGAGGCCGGCCGAGGATCGCGTTGCGGTGGGGGAAGCGGCCGAAGCGGGCGATGACGTCATGGTGCTTCTTCGCGTAGCTTAGCTGATCGGAGTCGCCGAGCGCGGTGAACAGGGCGAGAGAGCGGCGCTGGTCGTCGATCGACTCGCTATGCTGGAAGGGCATGTAGAGGAATCCGCGCTCGGCGACGCTCAGCGCGGAGTCGAGCTTGGCGTCGACCGCGCCGCGGGCGACGGCGAGGGCCAGCGGGTCGGTGGAGAACTGATCGGCATGGCCTCGGAACATGTTGCGCGGGAACTGGTCGAACAGGATGATCGCGGCGAGCGCGTCGCGGGGACCGGCGAGGAAAGCTTCCGGGACATTCTCCCGCTGCGTCTCCCAAAGCGCCTCGAAGCGCTCCGCGATCGCCGAGTCGATCTCCGGATCGGTCTTCCACCAACGCTCGGGCTCAAGCCCGAACCAGAAGTGGAGGACGTCTTCCTGCCAGGCCATCAGGCGGCGGTGCCGCCGACGGTGAGGCCGTCGATCAGAAGGGTCGGCTGGCCGACCCCCGCCGGGACGGATTGGCCGCCCTTGCCGCAGATCCCGATCCCCTCGTCGAGCGCCATGTCGTTGCCGATCGCGCCGACCTGGGTGAGGACGGTGGGCCCGTCCCCGATCAGGGTCACGCCCTTCAGCGGCGCTCCGAGCCGGCCCTTCTCGATCCGATAGGCCTCGGTGCAGGAGAAGACGAACTTGCCCGAGGTGATGTCGACCTGGCCGCCGCCGAAGCTCTTGGCGTAGATGCCGTTCGGCGCCCGGGCGAGGATCTCCTCCGGGTCGTCGCGGCCGCCGAGCATGAAGGTGTTGGTCATTCGAGGCATCGGGGCGTGGGAGAAATTCTCGCGGCGGCCGTTGCCGGTCGGCGCGACCCCCATCAGCCGGGCATTCAGCCGGTCCTGCAGATAGCCCTTGAGGATCCCGTCCTCGATCAGAGTGGTGCACTGGGTCGGAGTGCCCTCGTCGTCGATCGACAGCGAGCCCCGGCGTCCGCCGAGCGAGCCGTCGTCGACCACGGTGACACCGGGCGCCGCGACCCGCTCTCCGATCCGGCCCGAAAAGGCCGAGCTGCCCTTGCGGTTGAAGTCGCCCTCGAGACCGTGGCCGATCGCCTCGTGGAGGAGGACTCCGGGCCAGCCGGGGCCGAGCACCACCGTCATCTCGCCCGCCGGCGCCGCCACCGACTCGAGGTTGACCAAAGCCTGGCCCAGCGCGATGTCGATCCCCCGGCTCCAGGCCGACTCCTCGAACAAATCGTCGTACAGGTAGCGGCCGCCGACGCCGTGATAGCCGGTCTCGCGCCGCCCGTTCCGCTCGACGACGATCTGGATGTTGAGCCGGACAAGGGGCCTGACGTCATGGGCGACGAAGCCGTCGGCGCGGACGATCTCGACCACCGACCAGGAGCCGGCCAGGGCGACGGAGACCTGGGCGATCCGGGGATCGCGGGCGCGGGCGGCGGCATCGATGCGCTGGCACAGCTCGACCTTGCGCGCGAAGGGGACGAGGCTGAGCGGATCGGAGTCGGTGTAGAGCCGGGCGTTGGTCCGCCGCGGCGGCGCCGGGCGCGCGCCGCGCGCCGGGTCGAGCACCGTCATCGTCTCGGCGGCGCGGCGGATCGCGGCCTCGCTCAGCTCGTTGGCGTGGGCGAAGGCGGTGGTCTCGCCGGAAACCCCGCGAAGTCCGAAGCCGGCATTGGTCTGGAAGTCGGCGGTCTTCAGCCGCCCGTCGTCGAAGCCGAAGCTTTCCGACGCGGTATATTGGAGGAAGAGCTCGCCGTCGTCGCACCCCTTGAGCGCCTCGGCGGTAAGCCGCAGGGCGGCGTCGGGCTGCAGACTGTCCTCGCGATAGAGGAAGCGGCGCGGATCGGCGGGAAGGTTCATGCCCTCCGATATAGGCGCCCGCGCTGTCCACGCCAGCCCGAGCGGGCTAGATCGGGCGAATGCGCCCCCTTCTCCAGATCGGCTTCCGGCTCCGCCGCTTCCTTCTGCGCCGGCTTCGCGTCCGGACCCGCGGGGTCAAGGCGATGCTGTTCAACGAGTCGGGCGAGCTTCTGCTGATCCGCAACAGCTATGGCGACCGCTCGGTCTTCGTCCTTCCCGGCGGCGGGATCGGACGGCGCGAGACCCCGGCGGCGGCGGCCGCCCGGGAGGTGCGCGAGGAGGTCGGGCTGGAGATCCGCGACCTTGCCTTCGTTTCCACCCATCTCTCCTCGGCGGAGGGAAGACGCGACACGATCCACCTTTTCAGAGGCCGGGTCGGCGCGAGCCCGGTCGCGGACGGACTTGAGGTGGCGGAAGCGCGCTTCTTCCCGCTCGACGCCCTCCCGGCCGCCGTTTCGGCGGCGACCTTGCGGCGGGTCGCAGAGCTGAAGGGCGAGCGGCCGATCGATCCGGCCTGGTAGCTTCGGGTCAGCGATCGAGCAGAGCAGGGTCGCCGCATTCGCCTGCCCGCCCGCGGGAGAGGGGGCAATCAGGGCGGATGCTGGCTCGCCCCCGCCCGCGAAGCCTCGGCCCGAAGGTCCGGTCCATCCGTGAATGGCGAGAGAGGCGCCCCCTTTCGGAGGCGCCTCCCTTTGCCGTCCCGTCCGGGATCAGCGGTTCATCGGATAGACGCGAACGATCGTGTTGCTGCGCGCGTCGATCCCGTAGATCGTCCGGCCGTCGGAGCGGTAATAGACGTTGCCGCCGTCGCGATACTGGCTGCGATACTGGTAGGGCACCGCCCCCCAGCTCGAATCCGCTCGGGCGCCGACTCCCCAGCTGCCGCCGACATTGCTGCAATTGCCGCTTCCGCCGCCGCCGAAGATGCTGTCGAACAGGCCGCCGATACCGCCGCGACTGTCGTCGCAATAGGCGTCCTCATAGGGTCCGCCGCGGCCGTTATAGCCGTTGTTGTAGCCGTTATTGTAGCCGTTCGAGCCGTACTGGCCCTGATTGTAGCCGTTGCCGTAGCCGCGGCCGTCGGCGGCGCCAAGCTGGTCGCGGAAGCTGCGCAGGCGCGTCTGCATGTCGGCGCGCTCCTGCTGGGTATAGCCGTCGCGGCCATATTGCCGGTCGAGGCGGGAGATGTCGCGAAGCTGCTGGCGAAGGCGCCAGGCCTCGCGCTGGTCGATGTCGCCGGACTGGACTCCGGCCTGGATTCGCGCCTCGAGCCGCGCCAGGCGGTTGTCGATCCCGACCGCGCCGTTGGCGTTCGGGTTGTAGCCGTTGTTGTTGTAGCCGTTATTGTAGCCGCCGTTGCCGTAGCCGGTCTGCGCCAGAGCGGGAGCCGCGACCGCGAGCGCGGAGACGGCCGTCATGGCGATGAGAAGCTTCTTCATTGGGTTTACTCCAACCAGGCCCCCGCCGCTTGCCGATGTAACGGCCGAGCGACGGGAGCGTTGCGCGGGTGCGTCGATTAGTGCGGTCGGCGGGGCGGTCGAGGCCCCGCCGGCCTCTCATCGGCCGATCGGGTAGACTCGCACCACGGTCTGGCTGCGCGCGTCGATCTGGTAGATCGAGCGACCGTCGGAGCGGTAATAAGCATCGCGCGTGTCGCGATACTGGCTGCCATATTGCGACGGCACCGCGCCGAGACCGTTCGAGGCGCGGTCGCCGACGCGAAGCGCGCCGCGGCCGACCACCTCGTCGATAAGGCCTCCCATCCCGCCGCGCGTCTGCGCGGAGCCGGGCTGATCGTCCCAGCGCCCGTTGCGGTTGTAATCGCGGTCGTCATAGCCGTCGCCGTTGGCGTCCAACCGCTCGTCGGAGTCGTAGAGGCCGTCGCGATCCCGGTCGGCGTAGCGGTCGTCACCGCCATAGCCGTTATCGCCGTAGCCGTTGTTTCCGGCCTGGCCGTAGCCGCCGCCGGTGGTTCGAAGCTGCTCGCGCACCGCGCGCAGCCGCTGCTGGAGGTCGGCGCGCTCCTGCCCCGTGAAGCCGCTCACGGCATAGCGCCGCTCGAGCTGGGTGAGCTGGGTCAGCTGCTGGCGGACCCGCCACGCCTCGCGACGGTCGATCTCTCCGGACCTCACTCCGGCATCGAGCTGCGCCTGAAGGCGGCCGATCCGAGCGGAGAAGTTCGCGTTCCCGCCGACTCCGTAATCGTCATTCTGGTCGCCGCGATAGTCGCCGCGCTGCGGGCCGGTCTGGTAGCCGTTCTGATATTGGGCGGCGGCGGGCGCCGCGACGGCCATCGCCGAAAGCGCGGCCGCGCTCAAAAGAGCCTTGTTCATCTTGTTTCTCCTTGGCCCCCGCCCTTCCCTACCCGGCGCCCGGCCGGGTTGAACGTTCCTGAACCGTTTCAACAGGCGAGGTTCATCGCCGCACGCGGACGAACGGCTTTTCCTCGCGAGGCGGCGGGCTTAAGCGGGCGGCGAAGGAGAAAGGGAATGTTCGAGCAGGCCGCTCCGGTCGCGGCGATCGCCCATCTCATCCAGCTGGCGATCGCCCCGGTGTTCCTGCTGGCGGGGATCGGATCGATCTTGAACGTGCTCGCCGGGCGACTCGCGCGCGTCGTCGACCGATCGCGAAGGCTCGAGGCGGACTTCAAGGAGGAGGACGAGGCCGGTCAGCGCCAGATCAAGACCGAGCTCCACCTGCTCGACCGCCGGATGGCGGTGGTCAACGCGGCGATCAGCTGCTGCACGGCCAGCGCCCTGTTCGTCTGCATGGTGGTGGCGATCCTGTTCGTCGCGGATCTCGCTTCGTTTCCCTTCGGGCGGCCGATCGCCTGGCTGTTCATCCTCGCCATGCTGCTCCTGATCGGCGGGCTCACCTTGTTCCTGTGGGAGGTCCGGCTCGCCATGCACTCGCTTCGAACCCACAGCGAGGTCATGCCTCACCGGCGCGGCTGACCGTCCCCGAGCTGCAGGCTCGCCGCCTCGGCCCCGTCCAGCTCCCCCTCGCCGCCGGACAGGACGGCGCGAAGGCGCGGCATGTCCACCGAGCGCTCCCAGCGCGAGACGACGATCGTCGCCACCGCGTTGCCGATGAAGTTGGTGAGCGCTCGGCACTCGCTCATGAATCGGTCGACACCCAGGATCAGAGCCATTCCCGCCACCGGAACCGAGGGCACGACCGAAAGCGTGGCGGCGAGGACGATGAAGCCCGATCCGGTCACTCCGGCCGCGCCTTTCGACGACAGGACCGCGACCGCCATCAACAGCAATTGCTCGCCCATCGAGAGGTGGGTGTTGGTCGCCTGGGCGATGAACAAGGCGGCGAGCGACATGTAGATGTTGGTGCCGTCGAGATTGAACGAATAGCCGGTCGGGACGACGAGGCCGACGATCGGCTTCGGGCAGCCGGCCCGCTCCAGCTTCTCCATGAGGAGCGGCATCGCGCTTTCCGACGAGGAGGTGCCGAGCACCAGCAGCAGCTCGTCCTTGATGTAGCCGAGCAAGGCGAAGATCGAGAATCCCGCCGCCCGGGCCACCAGGCCGAGCACCACCGCCACGAACAGGATCGAGGTGGCGTAGAAGGTGGCGATCAGCTGGGCGAGGTTGGCGAGAGTCCCGATGCCGTATTGGCCGATGGTGAAGGCCATCGCTCCGAAGGCGCCGATCGGCGCGGCGTACATCAGGATGTGGACGATCCGGAACACCACGGCGGTGAGCACCTTCAGCGCGCCCTGGAGCTTCTCCCCCGGAGCGCCGACCAAGGCCAGAGCGATCCCGAACAGGATGGCGACGAGGAGGACCTGCAATATCTCGCCCGAGACGAAGGCGCTGAACAGCGTGTCGGGAATGATGTGGAGCAGGAACTGGGTGAGGCTCTGCTCCTCCGCCGCCTTGACGAAGGTCGATATGCTCTTGGTGTCGAGCGAGGCCGGATCGATGTTCAGCCCGGCGCCGGGCCGCACGAGGTTCGCGACGGCGAGGCCGACCGCGAGGGCGAGGGTGGAGAAGGTAAGGAAATAGGCCATCGCCTTGGCGCCGACCCGGCCGAAGGCGCGAAGGTCGGCCATTCCGGCGATCCCGGTCGACACGGTGAGGAAGATGACCGGGGTGATGATCATCTTGACCAATTTGACGAAGCCGTCGCCGAGCGGCTTCAGGGCCTTGCCCGTCTCGGGAGACAGCCATCCGACGATGACTCCGAGCGCGATGGCCACGACCACCTGGAAGTAGAGGCTCCTCCACAGGGGCTTCGAGCGCTCAGCCATCGGGAAGGAGCACCGTGTCCGCCGCCCGGGGAAGCAGGTCGGGATAATCGAGCGTGTAGTGGAGGCCTCGGCTCTCCTTGCGGGCAAGCGCGCAGCGGACGATCAGCTCGGCGACCAGCACCAGGTTCCTCAGCTCGACGAGATCGGGCGTGACCCGGAAGTGGCCGTAATAATCCTCGGTCTCCTGCTTGAGGAGATTGACCCGGTTGAGCGCCCGCTCGAGCCGCTTGGTGGTCCGGACGATCCCGACATAATCCCACATGAAGCGGCGTATCTCGCGCCAATTATGGTGGACGACCACCTCCTCGTCGGAATCGGTGACCCGGCTTTCGTCCCAGGCGCGAAGCGGCGGCGGCGGCGCCATGTCGCTCCAGCCGCGCTCGATCGCCTCGGCCGCGGCGACTCCGAAGACCAGGCATTCGAGGACGGAGTTGGACGCGAGGCGGTTGGCGCCGTGGAGGCCCGACATGGTCACCTCGCCGGCGGCGTAGAGCCCTTCGAGATCGGTCCGGCCGTCCAGGTCCACCATCACCCCGCCGCAGGTGTAATGGGCGGCGGGAACGACCGGGATCGGTTCGCGGGTGATGTCGATGCCGATGTCGGGTTCGGCGAGCCGCGCGGCGATGTTGGGGAAATGCTCGAGCACGAACGCCGGGTCGCGGTGGCTGATGTCGAGATGGACATAGTCGAGGCCGAGCCGCTTCAGCTCGTGGTCGATGGCGCGGGCGACGATGTCGCGCGGCGCCAGCTCCTCGCGCGGGTCGAAACGCTTCATGAAGCGCCGTCCCCCGCCCTTCACGCCGGGGGGCAGCTTCAGCTTTCCGCCTTCGCCTCGCATCGCCTCGGTGATCAGGAAGTTCTTGACGTCATGGTGGTAGAGGCAGGTCGGGTGGAACTGGTTGAACTCCATGTTCGCCACCCGGCACCCCGCCCGCCAGGCCATGGCGATCCCGTCGCCGGTCGAGCCCCTCGGGTTGGTCGAATAGAGCCAGGCGCGGCTCGCGCCGCCGGTCGCGAGGATGGTCGCCCGGCCGACGATCAGCTCGACATGCCCCGTCTCGCGGTTGAGCGCATAGACTCCCCACGCCCTCTTGCCGCCCGTGGGGGAGACGGCGTGGCGATCGGTCACCAGGTCGACCGCGACCCGGTCGGGGATGAGGGTGATGTTGGGATGCCCGGACGCGGCCTTCTCGAGTGCCTGCTGCACGGCCCAGCCAGTCGCGTCCGCGACGTGGACGATCCGGCGGTGACTGTGCCCGCCTTCGCGGGTGAGGTGCCAGCGCTCCTCCTCGCCGCGGTTGAACGGGACCCCGAGCGCGGCCAGCCGCTCGATCGCCGCGGGCGCGCTCGCGACGACGAACTCTACCGTCTCACGCCGGTTGAGCCCGGCGCCGGCGACGATGGTGTCCTCGACATGGCTGTCGAACGTGTCGCCGGGCTCGAGCACCGCGGCGATCCCGCCCTGCGCCCATGCGGTCGACCCGGCGGAGAGGTCGCCCTTCGCCAGCACCGCGACCTTGAGGTTGGGAGCGAGTGCCAGAGCGGCGCTCAGCCCGGCCGCGCCGGAGCCGACGATGACGACGTCATAGGTTTTGGTATCGGTCAGGACCGCCGCTCCTCGAACCCTCTCAAGCGGCCGCATCCGACGCCCGGGTGAGGTTGAGGAACACGTCCTCCAGATCGGCCTCGCGGGTCGAGACGTCGACGATCCCGAGGCCTTCTCCCTGTAGCGCCGCGAGCACCTCGCCGGCGTTCACCTTGTCCTTGCGATAGGTGATGGCCAGCGTGCGCTCGCCCTTCAGCTCGATCTTCTCGAAGCAGCGGGCGTCGGGCAGGCGGGCGACGTCGCGGTCGACGGTGACCTCCACCGCTTTCTCCTGCGCCATGCCGACCAGGGTGCGGGTCGTCTCGTTGGCGATCAGGCGGCCGTGGTTGATGATCGCGATCCGGTCGCAAAGCTGCTCCGCTTCCTCGAGATAATGGGTGGTGAGGACGATCGTCACGCCGCCCTTGTTCAATTCGCGGACATAGCTCCACAGCTGCTGGCGAAGCTCGATGTCGACTCCGGCGGTGGGCTCGTCGAGGACCAGGATGGGCGGCGAGTGTACCATCGCCTTCGCGACCAGGAGCCGGCGCTTCATTCCGCCCGACAAGGTGCGCGAATAAGCGTTGGCCTTGTCCTCGAGGCGCATGGCGCGGAGCAGCTCGGCGGTCTGCCGGCGGCCCTTGGGAACTCCGTAGAGCCCGGCCTGGATCTCCAGCGTCTCGGACGGGGTAAAGAAGGGGTCGAAGACGATCTCCTGCGGGACGATCCCGATCGAGACCTTGGCGTTGCGGGGGTGGACGTCGATGTCGAAGCCCCAGATCGTGGCCCGGCCCCCGCTCTTGTTGACCAGCCCCGCGAGGATGTTGATCAGGGTCGACTTGCCGGCGCCGTTCGGGCCGAGAAGCCCGAATATCTGGCCGCGCGGCACTTCGAGGCTGACCCCGTCGAGGGCGCGCTTGCCTCCGGCATAGGTCTTCTGGAGATCGACGATCGAGATTGCGGCGGCGTTCATCGGTGCCGTTTAGCGGTTCGGGCGCGCCGCGCCTAGGAGCGCGTTGGCCTTCCGCACGTTGTGCCGCGAGTGACCCGGTCCGCTCCTCCCGCTTTGCCCAAAGCCAGCCTGCGCGAGACCCTGGCCGTGCTGCTCTTCGCGGCGGGGCCGCTGTTCGCCAAGGGGCTGATCCTTCGCCGTCCACGCACGGTGGCCGCGATCGCCCGCTCGGACGCTGAGGGACGCGGAATCCGCCTGCTGGCGCGGCTTCGGCTGAAATATGGCGAAGGCCCGCTCCGGCTCCGGCTGCCCGGCCGGGAGAAGGCGGTGATATTGTCGCCGCGCCATCTGCGCCGGGTCCTTTCGCAAACTCCGGAGCCCTTCGCCGCGGACACGAGGGAGAAGCGGGCGGCGCTCGCCCACTTCCAGCCTAAAGGCGTGCTCGTCTCCAGCGGCGCCGAGCGTGCCGAGCGCCGGCGGCTCAACGAGACGGCGCTCGAGACCGGCTGCCCGGTCCACAGCCTGGCGGGCCCGCTGACCCGGCTGGCGCAGGCCGAGGCCGGCGCCCTGGCCGGCGCCGACGCCCTGACCTGGCCGGAATTCAGGGGCGCCTGGTCGCGGTTGGTACGGCAGGCGGTATTCGGTGCCTCGGCCCGCGATTCGCAGGACCTCGACAAAAGGCTCGACACCCTCCGCGGCGATTCCAACTGGGCCTTCCTCAAGCCGCGCCGCAGGCGGCTTCGCGAAGCGTTCCTTGCCGACGTCCGAGCCCGGCTCGAGGCGGCTCCCGCGGGGACCTTGGGCGCGCTCGCGTGGCGCCGCGCCGAGCCCGGAACGGCGCCCGAGCACCAGGTCGCGCACTGGCTGTTCGCCTTCGACGCGGCGGGCATCGCCGCCTATCGGACGCTCGCCATGCTCGCCCTCCATCCGGACTCGGCGGCGCGGGCCCGGCGCGACCCGGACTATCTGAGTGCGTGCCTCCTCGAGACCCTTCGGCTCTGGCCGACCACCCCGGCGGTGCTTCGCGAGGCCAGCCGCGAGACGGACTGGGAGGGCCGGACGCTGGCCGCCGGCTCGGCGCTTCTCATCCACCTCCCCTTCTTCCACCGCGACCCCGGCCGGATCCCCTATGCCGACCGATTCGTCCCCGCCGTCTGGCTCGACGGGCGGGCGGATGCCTGGCCCTTCGTCCCGTTCAGCGCCGGCCCCGCCGGCTGCCCGGCGCGAAGCCTCGTCCTGCTCCTCGCCGGCGCGTGGATCGCGGCGCTCGGCCGGGAGCATCTGTTCCTGGTGCCGCGCGGCGCGGGGCTCGACCCGGCGAAGCTGCCGGCGACCTTCGACCATTTCTCGCTTCGTCTCGGCAGGGCGCCGATCCCCCGCCGCGGACCGGAACCGGCCCTGGCCGGCGCGGTTGATCGACTTTCAACCGATGGAGACCAGCATGGCTGACAAACTCGCGATCGTGACGGGCGCTTCGAGCGGGATCGGGCTCGAGCTTGCGAAGCTCGCCGCCCGGGACGGCTACGACCTGGTGATCGCGGCCGACACGCCGCTCGTCGACGCCTCCGGAGAGCTGGCGGGGCTCGGAGTCCAGGTGACCAACGTTCCGGTCGACCTCTCCACCTGGGAGGGGGTCGACCGGCTTCTCGACTCGGTCGGCGGACGACCGGTCGACGCGCTCTTCGCCAATGCCGGCCACGGCCTCGGCCGAGCCTTCCTCGACCAGGATCCGGCCGAATGGCGTCACGTCATCGACACCAACGTCACCGGCACCGTCTACCTCGTCCAGAAGGTGGTGAGGTCGATGGTCGCGCGCGGCGAGGGAAAGGTGCTCATCACCGGATCGATCGCCGGGCACATCGCCGGGGCGTTCCAGGCGGTCTACAACGGCACCAAGGCCTTTATCGACAGCTTCGCCGATGCCCTCGTCAACGAGCTCAAGGACAGCGGCGTGACGATCACCTGCCTGAAGCCGGGCGCCACCGACACCGAGTTCTTCGAGCGGGCGGACATGCTCGACACCAAGGTGGGCACGATGAAGAAGGACGATCCCGCCGACGTCGCCAAGACCGGCTTCGAGGCGATGATGAAGGGCGAGCGGAGCGTCATCCACGGGCTTCACAACAAGCTCCAGGTCGCGGCCGCTTCGGTGCTCGGCGGCGGCGCCTCGGCGGCGATGCATCGCAACATCGCGGAGCCGGGAACGGCGCGGGAGCAGAAGAGCGAAAGCTAAAGCGTTGTCGGCGCGGGGCGGCGTTGCTACAGCGCCGCCGATGCAGACCGACCGCTTCACGCCCGAGATCAGCTTCGTCGAGACTCCCCGGGTCGCCTGCGACGGGGCGAGCCAGACTCACGCGGCGCTCGGCCATCCGCGAGTCTATCTCCAGATCGACGAGACCGGATTCGTCGACTGCGGCTATTGCGACAAGCGCTTCGTCCTCGTCGGCGGAGCGGCCGACGATCGCTCGGCGAAGTAGAGCGGCCTAGAAGAGCCGCCCGCCGTTCGGCACCGGGCTGGACGGCTGGACCAGGACCACCTTCCCGTCGGGGTCGGGAAAGCCGAGCGTCAGCACCTCGGAGCGCATCGGCCCGATCTGGCGCGGCGGAAAGTTGACGACGGCGGCGACCTGCATTCCGGGCAGCGCGTCGAGCGCGTAATGCTCGGTGATCTGGGCCGACGACCGCCTGACCCCGATCGCGGCGCCGAAGTCGATCTCGAGAATATAGGCCGGCTTGCGCGCCTCCGGGAAAGGATGGGCGGCGACGATCGTCCCGACGCGGATGTCGACCGCCAGGAAGGCGTCGAAGGCGATCTGGGGCGCGGGCGGCTCGGCGGGGTCGTGAGTCATGTGCATGGCGGCGCGGCCGTAGCAGCGGCGGCGATGAGTATCGACAGCTTCCGGCGCCTCCTGCTAGCTTCCGGAAGATGGCGACAGGACCTTTTCCGGCAGCTCGGCCGGAACGGCGGAACGCCCTTCCGGCAACGGTGGGAAACAGCCTGTTCGAGGGCGACTGCCTCGATCTCCTCGGGCGGATCCCCGACGGCGCGGTGGACCTGGTGCTGTGCGACCTTCCTTACGGAACGACCCGCAACCGCTGGGATTCGGCGATCGACCTCGATCGCCTGTGGGCCGAATATCGCCGGGTCCTCAAGCCCGCCGGAGCGGTCGTTCTGACCGGCCAGGGCGTCTTCACGGCACGGCTGATCCTCTCCAACGAAGCCTGGTTCAAGTACAAGATCGTCTGGGAGAAGTCGAAGCCGACCAACTTCCTCAACGCCCGCCGCCAGCCGCTGCGCAAGCACGAGGACATCTGCGTCTTTTACGATCGTCCGCCGACCTACAACCCGCAGATGCAAGCCGGCCGGGCCTATGACAAGGGCGTCCGCAAGGACCAGCACTCCGGCTCGTACGGCGATTTCCAGCCTTCCCGGGTCCGCAGCGACGGCGCCCGCTATCCCTCCGACATCGTTTACTTCAAGACCGCCGAGAGCGAGGCGGAGCGGACGGTATGGCACCCGACCCAGAAGCCGGTCGAGCTCGGCCGGTACCTCGTCCGCACCTTTTCCAAGGAGGGCGACCTCGTTCTCGACAACGCCTTCGGAAGCGGAAGCTTCCTCGTCGCCGCGGCCCTGGAGGGCCGGCGGTTCGTCGGAATCGAGCGCAACGAGGAGGTCCACCTCTTCAAGGACGCGCGGATCGACTATGTCGGCCTGGCCGCCGAGCGGCTGCGCAAGGTCGGAGTCGATGCGCACGTCGTCCGGCGGCCCGTGAGCCCTTGAACCGGCCTATCTCCTCCGGGCCTCCGAGCGCGCCGCGTTGAGCGCCGAGGCGGCGCGGATCAGGGCCTTGAAGGCCTCGGGGTCGGGCGTTTCCCCTCCCCTGATGTCGATCGCGCGGCGGGTGTTGCCGTCGAGGCTGGAGTTGAACAGGCCGGTCGGGTCGGGCAGCGCCGCGCCCTGGGCGAAGGTCAGCTTCACCTTGTCCTTGTAGGTCTCGCCGGTGCAGATCAGGCCGTCATGCGACCAGGCCGGGACCCCCGCGGGGTTGGTCGGCTTGCGCCACTTCACCTCCTCGACCGAGCCGGGATCGGCCTCGCGGATGAGGGCGCGAATGCGCTCGAGCGTCTCCTCCCGCCAATCGCCGGACGGGGAGGAGGAAGCGTCCTGGCCGTTCATTCAGGTCTCCTTCGAAGCGCGCAGAACGGCCCAGGATGTGCACCGTTTCGCCGGCGCGATCAAACCGTGCCTTCGCCCAGCGGCGGGCCGGCATAGACGAAGGCGCGCAGGCCGGAGGCGAGCTCGACCTCGACCCGCGCATAGGCGTCGACCTCGTAGCGGTCGATCGCCTCCAGCTCGGCGGGGGTGAGGGTGAAGACGGTTCCCGCGAGCCGGTCCGCCGGGTCGCCGGTGTAACGCGCGATGGTGTGGACGGCCTTGCCGCTGAGCGAGACGACGTCGGGCGAGGTGATGGCGAGCGGCGCGAGCGCGTAGCCGGCGAGCTGGTCCGCGCGCCCCTCGAGCGGGCGTCCGCAGGTGGCGATCTGAACCTCGGGCTGCCGGAGGGTCCCGTAGGCGAAAAGGGCGATCGCAGCTTCGGCCATGACTCCCTTATAGCCGCTGATAAAGCGCCGGAAAGGACAGGCACGCGGCGAGGGCCTTCAGCGTCGTCCCGGCGAAGGCCGGGACCTCGTGGCGGAAAGGCTCCGTGTCTTTCGCCCGACGCGATCCCGGCCTTCGCCGGGATGACGGGGCTGGCGCCAGAGCCGGCGCGCCCTTGGTCACACCGTCGGGCACAATCCCTCCGCTGCGCCGCGGGGTGCCGAACGGCTTGCGCTCCGCGGCGGAGGCGGTAGGCCGTCTCGCGTGAGCGAGACGAGAAACGGGCTTCCGATCCTGGCCTTCGCCGACCCCGCGGCGCTCGACGCGTGGCTCGCCGCCCAGCCGCCGGAGAGCCCGGGCCTGTGGCTGAAGCTGGCGAAGAAGGGCAGCGGCATCGCCGGCCCGTCCAAGGCGGAGGCGATCGACCTGGCGCTGTGCCACGGCTGGATCGACGGGCAGCTCAACCCCTATGACGAACGGACTTGGCTGGTGCGCTTCACCCCGCGCCGAGCGGGCAGCGCATGGTCGCAGGTCAATCGCGCCCGTGCGGAGGCGCTGATCGCCGAGGGCCGGATTCGCCCGGCGGGTCTGGCCGAGGTCGAATCGGCGAAGTCGGACGGGCGCTGGGCCGCCGCTTACGCGCCGCAGAGCCGGGCCGAGGTCCCGGCGGACCTCCAGGCGGCGCTCGATTCGAGCCCCGAGGCGGCGGCTTTCTTCGCGACGCTGACCGGCGCCAATCGCTACGCCATCCTCTACCGGATCGGGGCGGTGAAGAAGGCGGAGACCCGAGCCCGGAAGATCGCGCAGTTCGTCGCGATGCTCGAGCGCGGGGAGACGGTGCACGGCTGACCCGCGGGCCTTATGATACGCCCGATGATTCGGCCCCTTCTCCTGCCCGCCCTCGCCCTCGCGCTCGCCGGCTGCGGCGACGGCGCGCCCGCCGCTCGCGACTCGAACGCGGCGGCTCCGCCCAAGGTCGCCGCCGCCGAACCGGTGTCGGCGCCGCGCGCCAAGGACCCGCCCGTGCCGACCAACCTGCCCGCCACCGTCCGGATGCGGATCGAGACCGAGGCGGGGACTGTCATCGTCGCGCTCGACCACGCCCATGCCCCCGTCACCACCGCCAATTTCGTCCGCTATGCCGACGACCACCGCTTCGACGGCACCTATTTCTACCGCTCGGCGCGCAACCGTCAGGCGCCCGACCAGGGCTTCATCCAGGGCGGGATCGCGCACGGCATTCGGCTGATGCTCCCGCCGATAAAGCTCGAGCCGACGACCGAGACCGGCCTTCGCCATGTCGACGGGACGATCTCCATGGCCCATTCGAGCCCGGACACGACGATGGGCGACTTCATCCTGTGCGTCGGGATCCATCCCGGACTCGATGCCGACCCCGCCAAGAAGGAGCCCGGCTATCCGGCCTTCGGGCGAGTCGTGGAGGGGATGGACGTGGTCCGCCGGATCCTCGCCGCCCCGACGTCGGGCGGCTCGGCGGGAAGGCCGGGCGAGAAGATATTGAAGCCGGTTAGGATAATCCGGGTGACCCGGATGCGCTGACCGGCCACGTAGGGGCGGCGCATGACGGCCCCGATGGACGGTCGGAACCGCTCGGAAGGTCACACTCGGGTCTCACCTGTAGCGCTTTCGGGAGGGGGCGGCGGCGCCGACCGGGTCGAGGTAGCGGCACATGGCGGCGAACTCCTCGCGGGAGAGGTCAGCGGGGAGCTTCGCGAAGGCGGCGGCGCCGAGCGCCTCGTCGGCGGCGCGCTTTTCGGCGGCGAGGCGGGCCTCGGACTTGGGCGGGCGCTGCTCGGTGAGAAAGTGCGGAAGCTTGCCGTCGGCGATGTCGGCGATCTCCAGCTCGGCGGCGAGCGTGTCGGGATCGAGCAGGCGCTCGGGCGGCTCGGGCGGTGTCGGCTCCATCGCCCGCAAGCTGGCTTCAAGCTCGATCGGCGGCGGCGGCAGCGGAGCGTCGGGCGCGGCGGGCGCCGAGTCGGGCGTTTGGGCGGGTGTTTGTGCGGTCGTTTGTGCGGGCAGGGCGCCGTAGCGCTCCGGCTTGAGGTGCTTCAACAGGAACATGAGCAGCCGGTCGTTATAGACCCGCTTGGTGCAGACCACCTGGCCATATTCGTCGTAGACATTGTGCTCGACGCCCTCGAACGCGCGCTCGAAGGCGATATCCTCGACGAGGGCGCCGGCATGGTGGCGAGCGGCGTCCCAGGCGCGGGCGAAGGCGACGCCGTGGGCGGAGCGGCGCAGGCGATAGGCGGATTCGCGCGACATCCCGACCGCCTTCGCCGCCGCGGAGACGAGCCCGGTGTCCGCGAGCGCCTCGATGAAGCGGCGCTGCTTCTCCTCGGTCCATCCGTCGAGGCGGGGCCGGCGGCGGACCGGGACCCAGCGATAGTCGGCGGGGTCGTAGCCTTGCGGAGGCGGGGCGCCGTCTTCGGAGCCGTCGTCGGTGTGGATGGCGGGGGGCGCCGGCGAAGCGACGGAGCCCGGCGTCGGAGCGCCGGGCGGCGCGGCGGCGGGACGTCCGGCCGCTTCCGCCAGCGGGTTGAGATCGGCCTCGGGTGAGGCGGCGGTGGCGGTTCCGACCGCCGGCAATCCGCTATGCTGTGTCATCGGGAGAGCGGAACACAGAAAGAACGAATAGGAAATATCTTTTTGATCCGGATCGGCGTGACCTTCCCACTGCGCCGTGCGAGGAAGGGAAATGGACGACATCCCGGCCGGCGACGCGAGAGCAACGACGCTGGCGCTCCTCGCCCGCCGGGCGGCGGGAGCGACCGTCTGCCCGAGCGAGGTGGCGAGGGCGCTTGCGGCCGCGTCCGGCACGGGGGAGTGGCGCGGCGAGATGGCGGCCGTGCATGAAGCGGTCGACAGGCTCGTCGAAGAAGGCGCGGTTCGGCTCACCTGGAAGGGGGAGGCGAGGGCGGCGCGGGATGGGCCGTACCGGATCGGGCGGGGGTCCAGCCCGGCGGTTGACGGATAGCGCGTCGGCGTCGCATCCGCGCCAGGGGGCGGCATGCCCGAGGTGCGGCGCGCGGAGGGACCATGACGGTGGCACGGATCCAGTGGGCGATCGGCGCCGTCTTCTTCGTGCTCGGCGGCTGGGCGCTGCTCGCTCCGGGGAGCGTGATCGACCTCACCTTGCTCCCGCAATATCGCACGGGGACTCCGATCCTCCCCTTCGCGATCGCCTGCTTCGGCGCCCAGGCGCTGCTTTCGGGCCTGTTCGCCGCCTTCAGCCGGTTCACCCCCGCGACCTTCCTCGCCTTCGGTATCGCGCTCCTGCCCTTCTTCGTTTTCGACGTCTGGTTCACCTGGATAGACCCGGTGTTCACGCCGGTCGGCTGGCTGGACGCGGTGGGGAATTTCGTGATGCTGGGGCTGTGCGTCGTGGGGTGGAAGCGGGCGAAGGCGGAGGGCGGCTCCTGACGAGTCAGCGGTCGGCGAACTGGATGAGGTCCCAGAGGTTGCCGTACAGGTCCTCGAACACGGCGACCTTGCCGTAGGGGTGGACGGCGGGCGGCCGGACGAAGCGGATGCCGCGGGCGGAGAAGGCTTCGTAGTCGCGGTCGAAATCGTCGGTGCGAAGGAACAGGAAGACTCGCCCGCCGGCCTGGTTGCCGATGAAGGCCTCCTGCTCCGGGGTGGAGGCGCGGGCGAGGAGGAGGGTCGTGGCGTCGGGGCCGGCACCGGGCGGCGCCACGAGCACCCAGCGCTTGTCCTGCTCGGGCTGGTACTCGTCGATGACGAGGGTGAAGCCGAGCACGCCCGTGAACCAGGCGATTGCCTCGTCATAGTCGCTGACGGCGAGGGATATGTGGGCGAGGGATTGGGGCATTGAACTCCGCTGGTGCTGAACTCCCGTATAATGGGCCGAACGAAGCCGCTACAGGAAGCTATGCAAGAGTCACCTCCAGGAGCAGTAAAGGGCGACCGCGCCCTCAAAGAGGGTGAGCCGGATCGGCTTGGCTTCCGTGATGTGGCGGCGCAATTGGCTGCCTCACTAGTGGATCACGCATCGGACGATGGCCTCGTAGTGGGGCTCGAAGGGTCGTGGGGCTCAGGGAAATCAAGCCTACTTCATCTGATTGAGCGAGAGTTCACCCTACTTCCTAAAGAGCAGCAACCGTCGATCATCAACTTCCGACCTTGGTTGGTGGGCAACCGTGACGCGCTTCTGGCAAATCTCTTCTCCGAGTTGGCAAGGGAGATACGCCAGGTCGAGCTGAGCGCCGGCGACTCGACGGGAACAAGCTTGGCTCAGGCCCGCGCAGCCGGCGAGGCACTCCGGAGGTTCGCCGCCGGTCTCGGGAAGGTTGGGGGCGTGATTGAAGTCGCAGGTGACGCCGTGGGCTTTGCCCCCGTCAAGTGGCTAGGCAGCGGCCTCAAAGCCTTGCGACACTTGGCGAAGGATAAACCCGCGGACCCTCCGTTGGACCGACTGAAGGACTCTCTTATCTCTGCCCTTCGAAACCTCGGCCACAGGTTTATTATTACAATTGACGATGTCGACCGCCTTGAGCCTGAGGAGATAATAGAGGTTCTAAGACTTACGAGATCGGTGGCAGATCTTCCTAATATCATATATTTGTTATGTTACGACAGCGATATAATCTCACATAGCATCGAGCAGGCTGCGAAGATTAAGAGCGGAAAGGCGTATCTAGAAAAGATCGTTCAGCTGACGATAATGGTTCCTACTCCTGAGACATTCCAACTGCGTCATTGGCTGTCACAGGAGCTATCTACCTTCACTGCGACAAAATCAGAGGACGAGAAGGCGCGTCTCAGCGCCGTGATCGACTATGAAGGGGGGCGACAGCTTCGCACACCCAGATCAGTCATTCGCGCCATCGACTCGATGAGATTCTTTTGGCCGCCACTGCGCGACTCCGGGGCCGATCTGGCAGATTTAGTCTGGCTGCAGTTAATCAAGAACGGCAATCCAGGTTTGTACCGTTGGATCGAAGAATATAGCGCTACGTCGTCTTCGTTTGCACTCGGGACTGCCCGTGTTGATGATACAGAGAGAGCGAGCAGCTTACAGGCTCTCCTGAAGAGCGTTTCACCGGACTACTTTTCGGACATCCACTACCGGCATTATTTTGCGGATCTTCTGCCTGGATTAGAGGCTGAATACGCCGATGAAGGTTCCTTTAAACTGTATCAAGCGGTAGGCCGACAGGAGCGCGACGCGGCCATCAGAGATCGTCGCCTCGCGAGTCCGGACCACTACCGCCTGTACTTTGCTCTTGCAGGACCGTCGCATGCGCTGACTCAGGCTAATTTTGATCAGATTTGGCAGGCCGCGGACGCAGATGGCGCCGCGCTTGACGCGACCCTGTTGCAACTGCACGCGCAGGAGGCGGCGGGCTCTTTGAGTAAAGCGGACGTTCTGCTCGAACGCATTAGGGGTGCTGATCCCTCGTACCTGACTCCCGTGCGGAGCAGAAACCTTCTTCTGAGCTTCTCACGCGTCCTCGACGATGCGTACGGCGCCCGTCCCTTCGACACATTCTGGGTCGATTCGTTGTGGGACCGGGCAGAGCGTTTGGTTCCGATGCTCCTGTCAAAGCTCGCTGCCGATGATCGGAGTCAAGTCATCACCACCATGTTTGGCGCAGGACGGGCGGTTGGATGGCTGACGAGCCTGTTCCGTCATGACACCTTCGCGCAGGGTCGATATGGCGACCGGAAGAGGCTTGAGCAGGATTGGCTGTTCACATCTGGTGAGTTCGATCTGGTCACCTCAATCCTGATCGGGCGTTATCAGGGCATGAGCTTAGAGCAGGTTCTCTCCTCCCCTGACCCTTTGAGCTTGCTCTTCGCTTGGCGGCAAGGCGGGGACGAGGAAGGTCCGCGCAATTTGGCATCTCAGGCGCTGCTGACGAACGTAGGTCTTCTCAATTTCCTTGAGCAGTCGACCAGCACCGTCACCAGCAGTGCTAAAGGGAAGTTCAAGGTATTGAAGAAGGAGAACATTGATCCGTTCCTCGACTTCGAAGCCGTTACCGAGCGCCTCAATGCAATAGCCTCCTCGGCTGCCGCCGACGATTCTGCGAGGGCCCGCACCCTGCTTGCCTCTCTCGACGACGGAAGAGAGTATTAGGAGACAATTCGAGACCTGCCGCTGCCGACTTACTTGATCGGTACGTAGAGTTCCGCGCCGGCACCCCGAAATCTTTCGCTCATTTCCGCCATTCCCGCTTCCGGGTCGAGAGCTGGGACCCCTTCACCTGCCTCCGGCTGGTTCCCCTCCCCGGGAAGAGTTTCGGTGGCCTCGAGGAAGGTGTCCGCCGTGGCGTTCTGCTTGGCGGCGAAGTCGCGGACTTCCTGCGTGATCTTCATCGAGCAGAATTTGGGGCCGCACATCGAGCAGAAGTGGGCGGTCTTGGCGCCTTCCGCCGGCAACGTCTGATCGTGGTACTGCTCGGCCGTGTCGGGGTCGAGGCTCAGGTGGAACTGGTCGCGCCAGCGGAATTCGAAGCGGGCGCGGCTTAGGGCGTCGTCGCGCATCTTGGCGGCGGGGTGGCCCTTGGCGAGGTCGGCGGCGTGGGCGGCGAGTTTGTAGGTGACGACGCCGACCTTGACGTCGTCGCGGTCGGGGAGGCCGAGGTGCTCCTTGGGGGTGACGTAGCAGAGCATGGCGGTTCCGAACCAGCCGATCATGGCGGCGCCGATGGCGCTGGTGATGTGGTCGTAGCCGGGCGCGATGTCGGTGGTTAGGGGCCCGAGGGTGTAGAAGGGGGCTTCGCCGCAGGCTTCGAGCTGCTTGTCCATATTGGCCTTGATCTTGTGCATCGGCACGTGGCCGGGGCCTTCGATCATCACCTGGACGTCGTGCTTCCAGGCGATCTGGGTGAGCTCGCCCAAGGTCGCGAGCTCGGCGAACTGGGCTTCGTCGTTGGCGTCGGCGATCGAGCCGGGGCGGAGGCCGTCGCCGAGGCTGAAGGCGATGTCGTAGGCCTTCATCACCTCGCATATCTCCTCGAAGCGGGTGTAGAGGAAGCTCTCCTTGTGGTGGGCGAGGCACCATTTCGCCATGATCGAGCCGCCGCGGCTGACGATGCCGGTGACTCGCTTGGCGGTCATCGGGATGTAGGGCAGGCGCACCCCGGCGTGGATGGTGAAATAGTCGACGCCCTGCTCGGCCTGCTCGATCAACGTGTCGCGGTAGATCTCCCAGGTCAGGTCCTCGGCGATTCCGCCGACCTTCTCGAGCGCCTGGTAGATGGGGACGGTGCCGATCGGAACGGGGGAGTTGCGGATGATCCATTCGCGCGTGTCGTGGATGTTTCGCCCGGTGGAGAGGTCCATGACCGTGTCGGCGCCCCAGCGGATCGACCAGACCATCTTGTCGACCTCGGCGGCGACGTCGCTGGCGACGGCGGAATTGCCGATATTGGCGTTGATCTTCACGAGGAAGTTGCGGCCGATCGCCATCGGCTCGGACTCGGGGTGGTTGATGTTGTTGGGGATGATCGCGCGGCCTCTCGCCACCTCGTCGCGGACGAATTCGGGGGTGACGTAATCGGGGATGGCGGCGCCGAAATCCTGGCCGTCGCGCACTTGTGCCGCAATGGCATCGCGGCCCAGGTTTTCGCGGACCGCGACATATTCCATTTCCGGAGTGATGATGCCTTTGCGGGCATAGTGCATCTGGCTGACGTTGGCGCCGGCCTTGGCGCGAAGGACCTTGCGCCGGACGTTGGGGAAGGGTGCCACGCCGCCGGAACGGTCGGGGCCGAGCTGGCCGTTATCCTCGGGCTTCACCTCGCGCTGGAGCACTTCCTCGACGTCGCCGCGGGCGCGGATCCAGTCGCGGCGAAGCTCCGGGAGGCCCGTCATGATGTCGATCCGGGCGTCGGAGTCGGTGTAGGGGCCGGAAGGGTCGTAGACGCGCAGCGGCGGCTCCCCGCAGCCGGGCTCGAGGTGGATCTCGCGCATCGCGACTCCGAGCGGTCCGACGCGGACCTTGCGGCTGCCGCGGATCGGGCCGGTGGTGACTTTGAGCTCGGTGCGGGCGGGTGCGTCGGCCATTCGTGTCTCTCCTCAGGTGGAGGGAGTACGGGCGGGCCGACTCTCCCTCCCTACGCCGGTGTCAGCCGGATCAGGTTCGACGGGTCGCAACTTCAGTTGCCTCTCAACCGCTCGAACGCGGTCCCCCGGGGATGGAGGGGGTGTAGGCGCTTTCGGCGGCGCTTGGAAGAAAGAAGAAGACCCTCACCCTGCCCTCGCCCGCAGGCGGGAGAGGGGAGAAGGAGGACGCCGGCGCGCCTTCTCCCCGCCTTGGGGAGAAGGTCGGGATGAGGGTCTTCTCGTTCTTTACTCCGCCGCCGCCCGTGCGGCGCGGATCTCGGCGATGTGCAGGGCATGCGCCTCGTTCAGGGCGGCGAGCCTTTCGAGCTGGCCCTGAACCTCGCCGCGCGCGCCGGGGTCGGCGGGGCGCTCGGGCGAAAGCACCGCCCCGCAGGCGATGCAGTCGTCGCCCTCGAAGGAATAATGGCCGCATTGGCGGCACAGCAGGATCTCGCCGTCCGGATTCCTCGGCTGGCGGGACTGGGGATAAGCGCCTTCGGGCAGCGGCTTGCCGTCGAGCGTCTCGGCGACGAGGCGCCACAGCCCCTGGTCGAACGGCTCTCCGGGCGCCGGTGCGACCTGCTCGAAGCGCTCGCGGACTCCGGCGGAGCGAAGGGTTTGGGCGCGGTGGTCGCACATCGGATTGTTGCCGGGCACTCCGAGGATCGACCCCGAAGTCCAGGTGCAGCCCGCCTTGCAGACCGACTTGTAGTAGCAGGAGCCGCAAAAGCCCCAGGCGGGCCGCTCGACATTGGGGCGGACGGACGCCTGCATGGCGAGCCAGATTTCGGTGAGCGAGCCGTCGCGGACGTTGCCGCCGCCATATTCGCCCTTGTGGAGCGACGGGCAGGCCTTGACCATGCCGTCGGCCTCGATCGCCATTCCGCTCTCGGCGGCGCCGCAGCCGTCCCAATAAGCCGGCTCGTCGGTCATCGTCCTCCAGAGATGCTCGTAGGGGCCGAAATAGCCGATATTGTTCCCCGCGAAGAGCCGGAAGCCCGCCTTTCGGCCGCGCTCGAACAGGCGGGCGAGCGTGTCGTAGGTGTCCGGCACCTGCCAGGGCTGGAGGATGAGGTCGGTCTGCTCGGCGGCGTTCCCGGCCGGGACGGTGAGCTGGATCTGCCACATCCGGGCGCCGGCGGCGTAGATGGCTTCGTACGTCTCCTCGAGAACCGGCGCGGAGAGGCGGTTGACCTGGGTGTTCGAGCTCGGAGTCAGGCCGGCGCGGGCCAGCTCCTCGATCGCGGTCAGCGCCTGGCGGAAGCTTCCGGGAACGCCGCGAAGCCGGTCGTGGACCGCCTCGTTGCCGTCGACCGAGACCCCGGCGGAGGAGAGGCCGGCCTCGACCGCCGCTTCGATCTTGGCCCGGGTCAAGGCCCGCCCGCCGGTCTGGAGTCCGCACTTGATCCCGGCGTCGGAGACGGCGCGGATGATGTCGAGCCAGTCGCGCCGGAGGAAGGCCTCGCCGCCGATCAGGCTGATCTCCCGCGTGCCGAGCGCGGCCAGCTCCGCGACGATCTTGCGGATCTCGTCGGTGCCAAGCTCGTCGCTTCGCGGCCGACCGGCGCGCGACCCGCAATGGGCGCAGCGCAGATTGCAGGCGAGGGTCAGCTCCCAGACGACATGGACGGGATGGCGGAGCCGGCGGTCCGCCTCGGAGCGGATCCTGACCGGCTCCGGACGCGACCCGCCGGCATCCGCCACCGGCTTAGCCCTTGCCGCCGCGGCGGGCGATCTCGGCTTCCAGGCGCTGCAGCGCCGAGCGCAGGTCGCCCTGCGCGGCGAGCACCTCGCGGGCATGGTCGCGGTGCGCGATCAGCTCCTCGGTGCTGGTCCGCGGATTGGACAAGGCGTCCGAAATAGCGACTCCATAGGGCGGCACGGCGCCCCCCGCTTTCATGGTCATGGCTTTTTCTCCCGGTCGAAAACTATCCGCGGCGGCTGAGCTCGGCCTCGAGCTTGTCGAGCGCTCCGGAAAGGTCCCCGTTCTCCTCGAGCTGGCGGCGGCCCTCGTCGCGAAGCTGCTGGAGCCGCTCGAGGCTGGTCGCAGGATCGGCGAGCGCGTCGTGGATGGCGACTCCGTAGAGCGGCTGACGGCCGCCGGCCCCGGAGATTCCGCCGCTGCGCGACTCGATCTCGGCCTCGAGCTTCTCGAGCGCGCCGGGCAGATCGCCCTGCTCCTCAAGCTCCCGCCGCGCCTGGTCGCGAAGCGCGTTCAGCTGATCGAGCGTCGAACTGGGGTCCGCAAGCGCGTCGCTGATCGCCACGCCATACGGCCTTACCTGTCCACCTGTCGCTTCGGCCATTTCCACTTCCTCCCTTTGCTCAGTGCGCAGCCTGTTTTTGCATGATAAATAGCAACTTAGACTTTGCAGACTCTCGGATTTCTCCGAGTCTTCAATTTAATAACATATGCTCGTCTTTCGCCGGAGTCGTTTTTAGTTCAAAACGGAAATCGGGCCGGACGTAGGCCCGACTCGCGCGGAGGGTGGAATGACGACGATCGGAACAGCTGCGGACGGATCGGCCGACGTGAGAGACCTGGTGTGCGCCGAACCTTCGGGGCCGCGCGACATCTTCTGCCTTTCCTACATCCAGCTTTGCGGGCTGTCCTACGACGTCGATCCGACGGACATTCCGGCGGCGGTGGCCCAGGCCGGCAACGTCCAGACGTGGAGCCTCAAGGGCCAATGGTCGTGCGTTTGGGGCCCGGTGCTCGACGAGGATGAAGCCAATCTCGTCTACGTCGCGGCCTACACCGACGTTCCCGGGTCGGCGCCCGACGCGTTCGTCGTCGTGGTTCGCGGCACCGACGTCACCGACGACGTCTGGGGCGATTTCAAGGAGGCGTTCGAGGATCTCGCCGGCTGGAGCCAGCAGATGCCGCCCTGGCTTTCCGACCCCTCCATCCTCGTCTCCGAAGGCGTTCTGGACGCGTTGACGACCGTCACCGCGCTTAGCTCGACCGGAGGGACGGTCGCCCAGTTCCTCGCCGGCCGGCTCGGCTCCGACAGCAGCCGCAACCCGGTCGTCATCGTCACCGGCCACAGCCTCGGCGGCTGCGTGACCACCGTTCTCGCGCCGTGGCTGTCGAACTCGCTCGCGGCCGCGGGGAAGCCGGTGAGGATGGTGCCGGCGACCTTCGCCGCGCCGACCGCGGGCAACCAGGCCTATGCCGACTATCTCGGCCGCACGTTCGGTTACGCGCCGCGTTACTACAACAATCTCGACGCCGTGCCGCGCGGCTGGGCGCAGCTCGACAGCGTCAGGACGATCTACGACGCCTACGGGCTTTCGACGCCCTGGGTGGTGGACGGAACGATCGACGGCTTCGTCTGGCTGATGGGCGAAACCGGCGCGACCTACGCCCAGCCCGGCGGCGGCCGGCCCCTCCAAGGGGTCTTCTGCATGAACCTCGACTGGTATTCCCAGATCGGCGCGCAGCACGACCATAACAATTACATCCTGCAGCTGAAGGGCGAGCAGCCGACCTGCCCGGTCAGCGCCCGCCCGCGCAACCGGCGCTGGACCCCCGAGGAGAGAGTCGCGGCGCTCGGGGCCCCGGCGGTCTAGAGCGGAAGCCGCAACTCCAGCTCGGACGGCGGATCGCGCGCGGACTCGCCGAGCCCCGACAGGCCGAGGCCGAGCAGCCGGATGCTCTTCACCGGCGGGAGCACGCTGCGCAGGAGGCCGGCGCCGATCTCGAGGAACTCGGCCTCGCCGCTGACCGGCCGGTCGAGCGAGCGGGCTCGGGTGACGATCTGGAAGTCGCCATATTTGACCTTGAGGTTGACGGTTCGGCCGGACAGGCCCTTGCCGACCACCCGCTTCTCCCAGACGTGGCGGCCGATCCGCTCCAGCTCGCCGAGCAGGGCCTCGGGATCGCTTAGATCCTGGTGGAACGTGTCTTCGGCGCTGACCGATTTGTAGGGCCGGTCGGCCTTGACCTGGCGGTGGCAGATGCCGCGCGCGAGATCATGATAGTAACGGGCGCTGGAGCCGAAATGGGCGGCGAGGAAATCGAGGCTCTTCGCCTTCAGGTCGGCCCCCGTCTCGATCCCGAGCCGGGCCATCTTCCCGGCGGTCTTCGGGCCGACCCCGTGGAAGCGCTTGACCGGAAGCGCCTCGACGAAGGCGGGGCCGCGCGCCGGGGTTACCACGCACAGCCCGTCGGGCTTGTTCTGGTCCGAGGCGAGCTTGGCGATGAACTTGTTGTAGCTGACTCCCGCCGAGGCGGTGAGCCCGGTCTCGGCCCGGATCCGCTCGCGTATCTCCTTCGCGATCTCGGTCGCGATGCCGATCCCCTTCAAGTCCTCGGTGACGTCCAGATAGGCTTCGTCGAGCGACAGCGGCTCGACGTGCGGCGTATAGTCGAGGAAGATCGCGCGGATCTGCTGCGACACCGCGCGATAGGCGTCGAAGCGCGGCTTGACGAAGATCAGCCCGGGGCAGAGGCGCTGGGCGGTGACGGCGGGCATTGCGGAGCGGACCCCCCATTCGCGCGCTTCGTAGCTTGCGGCGGCGACCACCCCGCGAACGCCTCCGCCGACCGCGAGCGGCCGGCCGCGAAGCGCAGGATCGTCGCGCTGCTCCACCGACGCGTAGAAGGCGTCCATGTCGACATGGATGATCTTGCGCACCCCGTTCACGAGCTGTTCTTAACGCGAAAGGGGCGGCGGCGGAAGGGTGAAGCTAGCCCCCCGCCCTGCGTGCAGGGAGGGGGGCTGTCGCGGCCTAGAAGCTGTAGGCCAGGCCCAGCGTGGCGAGATACTGGTTGCGGTCGCCGCGGATCGAGACGATCGGGCTTCGCGCGAAATCGCCGAGCAGGCGCGAATAGCTGACGCCCGCGAAGAGGCTGAGATGGGGGTCGCGAAGATCGCCGGTCAGGGTCTGGGCGAGGAACAGGCTGCCGCGCACGTTCTTCCAGCCCCGGTCGGCCGTGTAGACCGGAAGCCCGGTGGCCAGCGAGCCGCCGGGCGTGATGCTGAAATAGGTCTGGGCATAGCCGCGCCCGACATGGTCGCCGCTCACCGACAGCACGGCATAGGTCCGGGGGCTAAGCGGAGTGCTGTAGTCAATGGACGGGGTCAGGATCGTGCTGTCGTGGGTGTTCGACACGTCGCGAAGCCAGGTCAGGTGGACGGCGAGGCTGTCATATTGGTTGAGGACCCCGTTCTTGGCGATCCCGCCATAGGCGCCGAGCTCGACGGCGCGGTCGATCTCGCCGAGCGCGCGCACCACCGGATCCTTGATCCGGCTGGAGCGGTCGAACCGGACGTTGGCGGCCGGGCCGAATTCGAAGCTGACCGGGGCGCCCTTGGAATCGCGGATGAGATCGACGGTCAGAGTGGTCCCGCGGGTGGCGAAGCCGAAGCCCGCCACCTTGCCGTAGAGCAGCCCGACCGGCGTCAGCTCGTAATCGTCCGAGCCTTCGTACGAGGGGACATAGGCGCCGCCCGCGCCGATGGTGAGGCTGTACGGCCGGTCCTGATAGGTTTCGCCTTCGTCCTGCGCCGAGGCCGGCGCAGCGAGGAAGAACGGCACCGCGAAGGCGGCCGCCGCGGCGAGACGAAAGGAATTCATGGGGTTGCGTCCTTCACCTGTTCGGGATGGAACAGCGCGGCTCCGCCGAAAGAGTTCCGGCGGCGTTATGAAAACAGTGCCATAACGGGGCTTTCGGGAGAGGCGGGGCCGCCACGGCTTTGCCCGCCCGTGCGCGCGGGCTAAGCGTCGGACGATGGCACGGGGCAAGAATCACGGCCTGTTGATCGCCGGGGGCGGAGTCGCGGCCGCGCTCGCGGCCCTGGCGATGACTCGTCTGCGCCCCGACGTCCCGATGCTCCTGGCCGGCGAAACGCCCCAGGCCGGCGGAGGGCGGACCTTGTTCTTCCTCGACGAGCAGCTGTCTCCGGAAGAGCGGGATTTCCTCGCTCCGCTCGGGCCGCGCAGCTGGGACGGCTTCTACGTCGCGCTTCCGGGGCGGAGCCGGAAGCTGATGCTGCGCTGCCATTCCGTCACCGGCGAGGCGATCGACACGGCGGTTCGCGAGGGCCTTCCGACCGACCGCTACCGGCCGGACTGCCGGATCGTCGCCGTTCGGGACGACAGCCTTCTCCTCCACGGCGGCGAGGTGGTGAAGGGGGACGGGGCGATCGACGCCCGCGCCTGGACCCACCAGACGACCCTGGAGCTCGGCTGGCGGCACTCGACCGCCCGCACCTGCCGGTTCGAAACGCCGCACCGGGTCGACCTTCCGGTCCTGGTCGACTCGACCGTGGAGCAGGGCGCCGGATGCGCCTTCTTCACCTGCCTTCCGCTGGACGAGACTCGGCTGCTCGTCGAGCATGTCCGCTATTCGAGCGCCGGCGAGCCGGAGGCGGGGGAGGGATCGCGCCGGATCGATGCCTATGTCGCCCTGCGCGGCTGGGGACGGTGCAAGAGCGAAGGCGAGGAGACGACGTCGCTTCCGGTCGCGCTCGGCGGCGATTTCCCCGTTTATTACCGGATCGGCGGCGCCCGGGTGGCGAAGCTGGGGCCGCGCGGCGGCTATTTGGGGCCGACGATCGGCTCGCCTCTCGCCGATGCCGTGCGGACCGCGCTACTTCTCGCGGCCCAGCGCGACTTCGCCGGAGCGGCCTTGTACGACCTGTTCGAAGCCGATGCCGCCGCCTTGTGGAAGAGGCGCGAATTCCAGCGCGGCTTCGACCGCCTGCTCCTGCGCGGCGGCGGCTGCTCGGCCTTGGAAGGCCTGTTCGGGCTCGAGCCGGCACTGATCGCGCGCTTCCTCGGCGACCGGCTCGGCCTGTTCGACCGCCGCAAGGTGATGGCGGCGGCGGGCGGCTGAAGGGCGAGGAAGGGGGAAGGGACAGGGGGAAAAGTAACTGTCCCCAGTCCGCGCGGCGGGTGCCGTTCCGCGCCGCCGCGCGGAAAAGTAGCGGTCCCCATTCCGCGCGGGTGTTGGATTCGCGTCCGCCCTGTGCTTTAGGCGCGGCCATGAACATCCATGAATATCAGGCCAAGGAACTGCTCGCGAAGCAGGGCCTTCCCGTTCCGGCGGGCTTCGCCGCGCTTTCCGTCGACGAGGCGGTGGAGGCGGCGGGAAGGCTTCCCGGCCCCCTCTACATCGTCAAGGCGCAGATCCACGCCGGCGGGCGCGGCAAGGGCAAGTTCAAGGAGCTCGGCCCGGACTCCAAGGGCGGAGTGCGGCTTGCCCGCTCGGCGGAGGAGGTGCGCTCCAACGCCGCCGAGATGCTCGGCAACACGCTCGTCACCATCCAGACCGGCGAGGCCGGGAAGCAGGTCAACCGGCTCTACGTCACCGACGGGGTCGACATCGCCAAGGAATATTATCTCGCGCTCCTCGTCGATCGCGGCACCGGGCGGATCGCGATGGTCGCCTCGACCGAGGGCGGGATGGACATCGAGGCGGTCGCCCACGACACGCCCGAGCGGATCACCACCATCACCATCGACCCGGCGCAGGGCTTCATGCCCCACCACGGCCGCGCGCTTTCGCATGCGCTCAAGCTCAAGGGCGAGATGGACAAGCAGGCGCAGAAGCTCGCCGGCCAGCTCTACCAGGCCTTCCTGGCCTATGATTGCGCGATGCTGGAGATCAATCCGCTGGTCGAGACCGAGGACGGCCGGCTGCTCGTCCTCGACGCCAAGATGAGCTTCGATTCCAACGCCCTCTACCGCCACCCCGACGTCGAGGCGCTCCGCGACGAGACCGAGGAGGATCCGGCCGAGGTCGAGGCGTCGAAACATGACCTCGCCTACATCAAGCTGGACGGCAATATCGGCTGCATGGTGAACGGCGCCGGCCTCGCCATGGCGACGATGGACATCATCAAGCTGAACGGCGCCTTCCCGGCCAACTTCCTCGACGTCGGCGGCGGCGCTTCGAAGGAGAAGGTGACGGCGGCGTTCAAGATCATCCTCTCCGACCCGGCGGTGAAGGGGATATTGGTCAACATCTTCGGCGGGATCATGCGCTGCGACATCATCGCCGACGGGATCGTCGCGGCGGCGAAGGAAGTGAACCTCCATGTGCCGCTGGTCGTTCGGCTCGAAGGCACGAACGTCGACGAGGGCAAGGCGATACTGGCCCAGTCGGGCCTCGCCATCGTTCCGGCCAACGACCTCGGCGACGCGGCGAGAAAGATCGTCGCGGCGGTGAAGGACGCGGCTTAGGAGTTTGCTGTCGTCCCAGCGAAGGCTGGGACCCCAGCGGGTGAAGCGCGCCGGCGCCTTTCACCCCCTGGGGCCCCAGCCTTCGCTGGGGCGACGGGAAGAAGAAGGAAGAAGGCATGAAGCTGCTGGTCCCGGTGAAGCGGGTGATCGACTATAACGTGAAGCCGCGGGTGAAGGCGGACGGAACCGGAGTCGATCTCGCCAACGTCAAGATGAGCATGAACCCCTTCGACGAGATCGCCGTCGAGGAGGCGATCAGGCTCAAGGAGAAGGGCGTGGCGACCGAGATCGTCGCCGTCTCGATCGGGCCGGCCAAGGCCCAGGAGACGCTCCGAACCGCCCTGGCGATGGGCGCCGACCGCGCCATCCTCGTCGTCAGCGAGACCGAGGTCGAGCCGCTCGCCGTCGCCAAGATCCTCGCCAGGATCGCGGCCGAGGAGCAGCCCGGACTGGTCATCCTCGGCAAGCAGGCGATCGACGACGATTCGAACCAGACCGGCCAGATGCTCGCCGCCTTGCTCGGCTGGGCTCAGGGCACCTTCGCGTCGAAGGTCGAGGTCGACGGCGAGAGCGCCAGCGTCACCCGCGAGGTGGACGGCGGGCTCGAGACGGTGCGGCTGAAGCTTCCCGCGATCGTCACCACCGACCTTCGCCTGAACGAGCCGCGCTACGCCTCGCTGCCCAACATCATGAAGGCCAAGTCGAAGCCGCTCGCCCAGAAGACGGCGGCCGATTACGGCGTCGACACCGCGCCCCGGCTGACCACGCTCGGGGTGCGCGAGCCGTCGAAGCGCGAGGCGGGAATCAAGGTGCAATCGGTGGACGAGCTGATCGACCGCCTCCGGACCGTGGGAGTGATCGGATGAAGTGCCTCGTCCTCGTCGAACATGAAGGCGGCCAGCTGAAGGACGCCACCCTCTCCGCCGTCGCCGCCGCGTCCAAGCTTGGCGAGGTCCACCTGCTCGTCGCCGGCGAAGGGGTCGGCGCGGTAGCCGATCAGGCGGCCAGGATCGCCGGAGTCGGCAAGGTCCACGTCGCCGACGGAGCGGCCTACGCCCACCAGCTCGCCGAGAATGTCGCCCCGCTCGCGGCGGACCTGATGGGGCATCACGACGCCTTCGTCGCCGCCTCGACCACCACCGGCAAGAACGTCGCCCCCCGGGTCGCCGCGTTGCTCGACGTGATGCAGATTTCCGACGTGATCGGAATCGAGGGCGAGGACACGTTCGTCCGGCCGATCTACGCCGGCAACGCCATCGCCACCGTCCGATCGTCGGATTCGAAGAAGGTGCTGACCGTGCGCGGCACCGCCTTTGAAAAGGCGGAGCGGGAGGGCGGTTCCGGAACCGTCGAAGCGATTTCCGGACCGGCGGATTCGGGCCTGTCTAGCTTCGTCGGCGCCGAGATCGCGGCGTCGGAGCGGCCCGAGCTGACCAGCGCCAAGATCATCGTCTCGGGCGGCCGGGCGCTCGGCTCCTCCGAGCAGTTCCACGCCGTCATCGATCCGCTCGCCGACAAGCTCGGCGCCGCCGTCGGGGCGAGCCGCGCCGCGGTCGACGCCGGCTATGCGCCGAACGACTATCAGGTCGGCCAGACCGGCAAGATCGTCGCCCCCGAAGTCTATGTCGCGGTCGGCATTTCGGGCGCGATCCAGCACCTTGCCGGAATGAAGGATTCCAAGCTGATCGTCGCGATCAACAAGGACGAGGACGCGCCGATCTTCCAGGTCGCCGACCTCGGCCTGGTCGGCGACCTGTTCAAGCTGGTCCCGGAGCTGACCGAGAAGCTCTAGCGGCATCGCCCGGGCGAAAGGGCGACAAGACGAACGTGGCTGACCGGACTAAGGTCTGTCCTGCCAGGACGGTATCCGTTTCCCGGCGAAGGCCGGGATCCAGCCGCGCCGTCCGCGCCGCTGGGCCCCGGCCTTCGCCGGGGAACCGGTGCTTCCACCTGAACAGGACGGACTCTAACGCGGTTGGCGGTGCACGGCCCCCTAGCTCGCCTCGAACCCGGCTCGCCGTTTCTCCTGCTCGGCGAGGGTGGGCACTCCCAGAGCCTGACGAAGGGCATCGGAAACGAGCGTCCGATCGTAGGGCTCCTGGGTGGAATTGCCGTCTGGGGGAATGACGTACTGGGTTCCGTATATCTGCTTCTGTCCGACGTTCCGTAGATACCGGTCCAGCGTAGCGGCCGCGATCCAGGTCGCGTCGCTTCGGCCTCGCGCCGCGGAGAGGACGGCCAGCGTGTGGGCGAGAAGGAAATCGCCGGGCGCGTGACCATGTTGGAAGACGAAGGCCGCATGCCAAAAGTCGTCGGCGGTCCGCAGCGCCCCGGAGTCCAGGAGCGCCTTCGCGCGCATACGCCGGGCGGCGTCGCGCGGCTCGACGACAGTCCAGTCAATCGTGTCGCTTTTCCGGTCCGCCTGGTCCGCTTCGTAAATCGCCGTCATTTCGACGTTGGCGAGCGGCGGACTTGCCGGACGTTTGCGCGCGTGGACGCTTGCTCAGAGGGACAGGGCGATCAGCGCCGCAACCAGCTTTATCACCGCTGCCCGAGGCACTAGCGCCCCTTCGGCTTGGTGAAGGTCCCCACCAGCTCGCCCTTGGCCAGGACGTGGCCCTTCATCGCGGCGAGGAGCTGGTCGCGGTCGGCTCCGGCGGGGAGGTCGAGCGCGCGGTCGAGGGCGAAGAGCTGGAAGTGGTAATGGTGCGGCTTGCCGTCGGAGGGGTGGGGGCCGAACCAGCCGGCGGCGGCGCGTCCGTTCTTGCCCTGGACCGCGCCGGACGGCAGCCGGCCTTCCGCCGCGCCGCGTCCGCCGGGACCGATGTTCCAGGCGAGCCAGTGCAGGAACGGTCTGGCCGAGGCGGCGTCGGGATCCTCGACGATCAAGGCGAGGCTCTCCGTGCCGGGGGGAAGCGCCGACCAGCTAAGCGGCGGCGAGACGCTCTTGTCGTAGGCGCTGTACTTGAGCGCGATCGGATCGCCGGGGCCGAAGGCCGGCGACGTGACGAGGAGCGGCGCCGACGCCTGGGTCTCGGGCCGGTCGATGGCGAGGGCGGAGTCGCGCGCGCCCGCCGTTCCCGAGCAGGCGGCGAGGAGGAGGGCGGCGAGGAGGAGGGGCTTGCGCATGTCCCCCTTCTACGCCGCCTCGTCGAAGCCGCCAAGGAAGGCGGCGACGTTGGCGCCGAGTTCGTCCACCGCATAGCCGCCTTCCATCAGCACCAGGGTCGGCAGCCCGAGCGCGGCGATTCGGCGGGCGAGCGGGCCATAGTCGGCGGTGCGCAGCTTGAAGAAGCTGATCGGGTCGCCCTCGTAGGTGTCGGCGCCGTAGGAGCAGAGGAGGAGGTCGGGCGCGAAGGCGGCGATCCGGTCCAGCGCGGCCGAGAGAGCGCGGTCGAACGCGTCGAAGCCGGTGCCTCGGGGAAGCGGCAGGTTCAGCGTCGCGCCCGCGCCCGGGCCCTCCCCCGATTCGTCCGAATGGCCCCAGTAGAAGGGGTAATCGGTGCTCGGATCGGCGTGGATCGAGGCGAACAGGACGTCGCCCCGGCGATGGAAGATGTCCTGGGTTCCGTTGCCGTGATGATAGTCGATGTCGAGAATGGCGACCTTGCCGCGCCCGGCGGCGAGCGCCGCCTCGGCGGCGACGGCGGCGGCGTTCAAATAGCAATAGCCGCCCATATAGTCCGCGCCGCAATGGTGGCCGGGCGGACGGCAGAGGGCGAAGGCGGAGCGTTCCCCGCCGAGCACCGCGTCGAGCGCGGTAAGCGCCGTCTGGCATGACCAATAGGCGGATCGCCAAGTCCCTTCGGCGACGGGAGTCGAGGCGTCCATGCTGAACCGGCCGAGCCGGGCGTCGATCCGGTCGAGGGCGAGCGGGCGCCGGCCGACCACCGGCCAGACATAGCCGGCGGCGTCGCCCTCCCGCCCCGCCGCGCGCCAGTCGCTCCAGGCGTTCTCGAGGAAATCGAGATAGGCCGCGGGATGGACGCGAAGGAGCGGCGCCTCGCCATGGTCGACCGCCGCCTCGGCCGGCGGAAGGGCGGCGAGGATGGCGTCGGCCCGAGCCGAAGTTTCGGCGAAGGGCACGAAGGCGCCGTTGTGAAGCTCCTTCACAGGCGCGTGGAGCCGCTGCCGTTCGTCCCAGAAGCCGCGCATGCTCAGTCTTTCTCCTCGATCAGCCTCTCCAGCGCGGCTGCGCGCGCCAGGTCCTTGCCGCGTCCGAAGCGCCCGAGCAGCCGCGAAAGCTCCGCCGCCGTCGGCACGTAAAGCGCCGCGCCGCCGATCCGAACCGTCTCCCGCGTGCGAAGCCGGAGCGGCGACCAGCCTGCATCGGTTCGCAGGTGGAGCCCGCCCATCACCTCCAGCGGGAACGGATCGAGCGGGACGGTACCGAAGACCCGCGAGCGGAAGCGCGCGTCCGGAACGCCCGGCCGCGGCGCAATCCCGCCGGCGCGCAGCAGAGTGGCGGCGTCGCGCGCGCTCATCAGCAGGTCGATGTCCTGAACCGGCCCAGTCGCCGCGCCATGAAGGGCCGCGGCGGCGCTTCCGATGATCCACCAGCGGTCGCGCGCCCCGGCGGCGCGTTCGGCCGCTTCCGAAAGCGCCGCTTCCAGCTTCCTCCTGCTTTCCATCCAGGCAGAGTAGCGGCCGCGGACGGCGCTGCAATCGCCCGCCGCCTGTGCCATAGGCCGGGAATGGCGCTCTACCCGCTCGTCCGGCCGCTCGTCTTCGCGCTCGACGCCGAGCGGGCGCATCGGCTGACCATCGCCGCCCTCGAACGCCTTCCGGCGCGGCCGCCGCCGCCGCCCGATCCGGCGCTCGCCGTCACCGTTGCCGGCCTTGCGTTCGCCAATCCCATCGGCCTCGCCGCCGGCTTCGACAAGGACGCTCGGACCTGGCGCCAGATGCTCGGCTTCGGCTTCGGCTTCGTCGAGGTGGGGACGTCGACCCCGCGGCCGCAACCGGGAAATCCGAGGCCGCGCCTGTTCCGGCTCGCCGAGGACCGGGCGGTGATCAACCGGATGGGGTTCAACAACGAAGGCCAGGCCGCCGCCCGGCTCCGGCTCCATGGGCCTCGTCCGGGCCCGGTGGGCGCGAATATCGGCGCCAACAAGGACAGCGCCGACCGGATCGCCGATTACGCCGCCGGAGTGCGCGCCTTCGCCGACGTCGCCGACTATCTGACGGTCAACATCTCCTCGCCCAACACGCCGGGGCTTCGCGACCTGCAGTCGGCGGGGGCGCTCGACGAATTGCTCGCCGCGGTCGCCGAGGCGCGCGGCGGACGGGCGACGCCCTTGTTCCTCAAGGTGGCGCCGGACCTCGAGCCCGACGCCGTGGCCGACATCGTCGAAGCCGCGATCCGGCGCGGGATCGATGCCCTGATCGTCTCCAACACCACCGTCTCGCGCCCCGCGCTGAGCTCTCGCCATTCCGCCGAGATGGGCGGACTGTCGGGAAGGCCGCTGGGGCCGCTCGCCCTCGCCCGCCTGAGCGACTTCCGCCGCGCCACCGGCGGCGCTCTGCCGCTGATCGCCGCCGGCGGGATCGAGACCGCCGCCGACGCCTATGCGCGGCTTCGGGCGGGCGCGTCGCTGGTCCAGCTCTACTCGGCGCTGGTCTACGAGGGCCCAGGCCTGGCGCGCCGCATGACGCGGGATTTGAAGGCGCTGCTCGAGCGCGACGGCTTCGCCAATGTGGCGGAAGCGGTGGGGACCGACGCGGCCTGAACCTCCCTCTCCCCTCCGGGGAGAGGGTCGGGGAGAGGGGGAGTCCGACTCCCGGCGCTCGGGAATTTCAGACTTCCCCTCTCCCTAGCCCTCTCCCCAAAGGGGAGAGGGGACTTAAGTCTTGCGCGCTTCCCCAACGCCTCTAGTGTCGCGCGCCATGTCGAACCGGCCCCTGCCGCGCCTCGCGCCTTTGCTTCTCGCCGCTTTGTGTCTCACCGCCGCGCCCGCCGAGGCGCGAGGGCCGGCGCGCGCGCCGGTCTCGGCGCGGGTCGATCCGGGGATGGTTTCGGCCGCCGATCCGCGCGCGGCCGCGGCCGGGGTGGAGATCTTGCGCAAGGGCGGAAGCGCGACCGATGCGGCGATCGCGACGATGTTGGCGCTGAACGTGGTCGAGCCGCAGAGCGCCGGGATCGGCGGCGGGGCCTTCTTCGTCCGCCATGACTCGAAGACCGGGGCGACGAGCACGATCGACGGGCGGGAGACGGCGCCGAAGGCGGCGGATCCGCGCTGGTTCTACCGCCCCGACGGAACCCCGCTCGCCCATGACGAAGCCGTCCCCGGCGGCCGAAGCGTCGGCGTTCCGGGAACGCTCCGGGCGATGGCCATGGCGCACAAGAGCGGCGGACGGCTTCCCTGGGCGGCCTTGTTCCAGCCGGCGATCCGGCTGGCGCGCGACGGCTGGACCTTGAGCCCCCGCTTCGCCCGGCTGCTCGCCGACGCGGTCGGGTTCGTCGATGCCGGCGCGGCGCGGGTGTTCCTCGACTCCGCCGGAAGGCCGCTTCCCGCCGGAACGCGGGTGCGCAATCTGGAGCAGGCGGCTTTGTTCGAGCGGATCGCGCGCTCCGGCCCCGATTCCTTCTACACCGGAGCCCAGGCCGGGAAGATCGTCGCGACGGTCAACGGCGCGGCGCGCAACCCGTCGAAGATGAGCCTCGCCGACCTTTCCCAATACCGGGCCAAGGCGCGGCCGCCGGTCTGCGCGCTCTATCGCGGCTACCGGGTTTGCAGCATGGGCCCGCCTTCGTCGGGCGGCGTGACGGTGCTGATGATCCTCAAGCAGCTCGAGCGGTTCGACCTCTCGGCGCTCGGGCCGAGATCGCCGGTCGCCTGGCACCTGTTCGCCGAATCCTCGCGCCTCGCCTTCGCCGACCGAGACCTCTATGTCGGCGATCCCGACTTCGTCCATGTGCCGGTGGCGGGGCTGATCGACCCCGCCTACCTCGCCTCCCGTTCGGAGCTGATCTCGGCCGAGCGGACGATGACCCACGCCGCGGCCGGAACGCCGAGCGGCGCTCCGGCGCGGCTTCCGGTGCCCGCCGGGGAGCGCGCCGGAACCACCGACCTGGTCGTCGCCGACCGGGCCGGCAACGTCGTCGAGGTGACGACGACGATCGAGAGCATCTTCGGCTCGGGCCTGTCGGTCGACGGCACGATGCTCAACAACGAGCTGACCGATTTCGACATCGTTCCGGAGAAGGGCGGCTGGCTCGCGGTCAACCGGGTCGAGGGCGGCAAGCGTCCGCGAAGCTCGATGGCGCCGACCATCGTCTACGGGCCGGACGGCAAGGTTCGGCTCGCGCTCGGAGCGGCCGGCGGGCCGACGATCATCGCCCAGGTCGCCAAGGCGATCGTCGCGGTGATCGACTGGAAGATGAGCGCCCAGAACGCGATCGGGCTCGGACTTCTCTTCTCGCCGGGCGACACCGCGATCCTCGAGAAGGGGACGGCGCTGGAGCCGCTGGCGCCGGCGCTTCGGGCGCTCGGCCACAAGGTCACGGTCGCCCCATTGGGGCTCAAGGCCAACGCGATCGAGCGGGTCGGCGGGCGCTGGGTCGGAGCGGCGGACCCGCGCAGCGAGGGAGTCGCGATGAGCGAGACGGGCGCGATCGGCCGGATCGAGCGCAGCGTCCAGGAGCGTCCGCCGGAATGACCGCCGCCCCGGTGCGAGAGGCGGCGGCCCAGGCGGATCAGGCGCGCCCGTTCGAGCAGTTCCCGAACCTCGTCGCGATGTTCTTCGCGCGCGCCGCGGAGAAGGGCGATGCCCCGTTCCTGTGGGCGAAGATCGACAAGGAATGGCGCTCGACCAGCTGGCGGCGGGCGGCGGAGCAGGTGGCGAGCATGGCCGCGGCGCTCCGCCGGATCGGCCTTCGCAAGGGCGACCTCGTCATGCTGGTGTCGGAGAACCGGCCGGAATGGTGCCTCGCCGACCTCGCCATCATGGCGGCGGGGTGCGTCACGGTGCCGACCTACACCACCAACACCGAGCGCGACCACCAGCACATCCTCGACGACAGCGGCGCGCGCGCCGTCATCGTCTCGACCCAGAAGCTGGCCAAGGCGCTACTTCCGGCGGCTCAGCGCACCTCGGGCTGCGAGCATGTCATCGCCATCGAGCCGCTTCCGGGCGGCCAGACGAGCAACGTCCAGTATCACGACTGGACCGCTCTGATCGCGTCCGAGCCGCCCGACGTCGCGGCGGCGACGGCGGCGGCGGATTTCCAGCGGGGCGACCTCGCCTGCCTGATCTACACCTCCGGAACCGGAGGCGCGCCGCGCGGGGTGATGCTCCACCACGGCGCGATCCTCCACAATGTCGAAGGCTGCGTGACCGTGATCGCCGAGGATTTCGGGGTGGGCGAGGAAGTGTTCCTCTCCTTCCTGCCGGCGAGCCACGCCTACGAGCATTCGGGCGGCCAGTTTTTCCCGATCGGGATCGGCGGCCAGATCTATTATTCCGAAGGGATCGAGAAGCTCGCCTCCAACATCGAGGAGACGAGGCCGACGATCATGGTCGTCGTGCCCCGGCTGTTCGAGGTGCTCCGGACCCGGATCCTCAAGCAGATGGAGAAGCAGGGCCGGCTGACGCAGTATCTCCTCAAGCGGGCGCTGGAGATCGGAGCCCGCGAGATGGAGGGCGGGGTTCCGCTGTGGGACCGGCCGATGGACTTCCTGCTGAGCCGAACCCTTCGGCCGAAGGTCGGCGCCCGGTTCGGCGGACGGATCAAGGCGATGGTTTCGGGCGGCGCTCCGCTCAACCCGGAAGTCGGCCTGTTCTTCCACGCGGTCGGCCTCACCTTCCTCCAGGGCTACGGCCAGACCGAGGCGGCGCCGGTGATCAGCTGCAACCGGCCGGCGGCGGGGATCCGCCTCGACAGCGTCGGGCCGCCGCTCAAGAACACCGAGGTGAGGATCGCCGAGGACGGCGAGATACTGGTCCGCGGCGAGCTGGTCATGAAAGGCTATTGGCGCAATCCCTCGCTGACCGAGAGGACCGTGATCGACGGCTGGCTCCATACCGGCGACGTCGGCCATATCGACCAGCGCGGGCGGATCGTCATCACCGACCGGAAGAAGGACCTCATCATCCTCGACAAGGGCGACAACGTCGCGCCTCAGCGGGTGGAAGGGATGCTGACCCTCCAGCCGGAGATCGGCCAGGCGATGGTGTCGGGCGACCGCCGGCCCTATCTGGTCGGACTGATCGTGCCCGAGGCGGACTGGACGGCGGAATGGGCGAGGGCGAACGGGAAGCCGAACGACCCGGCCGCGCTGCGCTCCGATCCCGATTACCACAAGGCGCTTTCGGCCGCGGTCGACCGGGTCAATTCCCAGCTCTCGGTGATCGAGAAGGTGCGCCGCTTCATCCTCGCCGACACGCCGTTCACGGTCGAGAACGAGCAGCTCACCCCGTCGATCAAGATCCGCCGCCACGTCCTCAAGGGCGTCTACGGCGAACGCCTGGACGCGCTGTACAAGAAATAGCCGGCGTTCCTCCCCTCTCCCCATGGGGAGAGGGAGAATTCAGCCTCTCACCCGCCGGTAGGGCTGGAAATCGCCGAGGCCGCAGGCCCCGTCCTGGAACCCGCTGACCGTGTCGACGACCGACGCGATGTCCCCGCGGCAGAGCTGAGTGGTCGGGGTCGTCGTCCGCAGGGCGCGGCCGTAGCCGAGATCCGGGCAGCCGCCCGGCGGATTGTTGACCCACAGCCGGCCGCGTCCGGTGCCTTCGAAGACGATCGCGCCTCCGACCGACTTGTTGCCCCGCAGGTCGCGCATGTTGACGCAGGAGACCGGCGGCCCGTCGGGCTCGTAGCCGGCGAGGCGGGTCGAAAGCTGCGCCGCGGTGTCGCCGGCGCGGTCCGCCTCGGCGCGGTCGTCCATGGCGCAGCCGGCCGTCAGGATAAGGCATGTTGTGATGGGGAGAAGCTTGTTCATGACCACCTCCGTACGCGTGACAAACGTGCGGCGAGGCGACTCGGTCGCCTAGCCGCGGAAATTATCCTTGTCGCGGCGCCGCCTGGCGAATTCCTCGATCGAGTCGGCCCGCATGAAGGGATTGGTGGCGCGCTCCAGGCCGATCGTGGTCGGAACCGTCGCCTCGCCGGCGGCGCGTGCGGCCTCGACCTCGGCGAGGCGCCTGGCAAGCGCCGCATTGTCCGGCTCGACGGTGATCGCGAAGCGGGCGTTCGAAAGCGTATATTCGTGCGCGCAATAGACGAGGGTCTCGGCCGGGTAGCCCGACAACAGGGTAAGATTGGCGAACATCTGCTCGGCCGTCCCCTCGAACAGCCGGCCGCAGCCCATCGCGAACAGCGTGTCGCCGACGAAGACGGTGCGCTCGCTCGAAAGGTGGTAGGCGATGTGGCCGGCGGTGTGCGCGGGGACCTCGACGATCTCGGCCTCGATCGGCCCGAGGGTCACCCGGTCTCCCGCGCCGACCTGACGGTCGAGGGTCGGGATTCGGGCCGCTTCGGCGGCCGGGCCGGTGACGAAGGCGCCGGTCGCCGACTTGATCGCCGCGTTTCCGCCGGTGTGATCGGGATGCCAGTGGGTGTTCCAGATCTGGCTTATCCGCCATCCCCGGGCGGACGCCGCCTCCAGCACCGGACCCGCTTCGGCCGGGTCGACCACCGCCGTCTCGCCCGAGCCCGGCTCGTGGACCAGCCAGATGTAATTGTCGCTGAGCGCCGGGATTTGGACGATCTCCATCGCCCGATTCCTACGCCAGACGCGCGAGCCGCGCCAGCGCGTCGGCGGCGAGGGCGCGGACGAGGTCGGCGGCGGGGAGCGGGCGGCCGAGGGGGCCGGACTGCCCCGCCCATAGGGGCCCGAAGCCATATTCGCCCCGCGCCTCGGCGGCCGAGCGGACCGGAGCCAGAGCCGCGGAAGCGAGCGGGAAGGGTGGCGCCTCCGGCCTGATCGCGCCGAGCTCGCGCATCAGCCGCCCCTCTATCCCGCGCGCCAGCCCGCCGCTCATCAGGTTGGTGAAGCGGGTCGGGGCGCTTCCCAGCGCCGCGCGATGGGGCGGCGAAATCCGGCTCTCCGGACAATGGAGGAAGGCGGTGCCGAGCTGGACCGCGCTCGCTCCCAGGACGAAGGCGGCGGCGATCCCGCGGCCGTCGCCGATCCCGCCGGCGGCGATCACCGGCACCGCCACCGAATCCGCCACCTGCGGAAGGAGGGCGAAGAGAGTCATCGCCTCGGCGGGGTCGGCGCCGAGGAAATGCCCGCTATGGCCGCCCGCCTCCCAGCCCTGGACGATCAAAGCGTCCACTCCGCGCGCCTCGAGCCACAGCGCCTCGGCGACGGTGGTGGCGTTGCCGATCACCGCCGCGCCGGCCTTTCCAACCCTCTCGAGAAGAGCCCGCTCGGGAAGCCCGAAGTGGAAGCTCACCACCTCAGGCCGAACCGCCTCGACCGCGGCGCAGGCCGCCTCGTCGAACGGACGGCGCAGCGCCCCGGCCGGTCCGCCGTCGACCCCGAACTCCGCGTAATAAGGCGCGAGAAGCGCGCGCCAGGCCGAATCGTCGGCTTCGGGCGGCGGCGGGTGGCAGAAGAAGTTGAGGTTGATCGGCCCCTTCGCCCGCGAGCGGACCTCCGCCGCCTGGGAGCGTATCTCGTCGGGACCGAGCATCGCGCAGGGAAGCGACCCGAGGGCTCCGCCGTTCAGCGCGGCGACGCAGAGATCGACTCCGGCGGCTCCGGCCATCGGCGCCTGGACGATCGGATGCTCCGCCCCGGCGAGGGCGGTGAAGCGCCTATCGGGCCAGGCGCCTACCATGCCCCCGTGTTCGGCATCGAGGCCCAGGGCTCCTGCGGCGGCAAGGCGGGGCCCGCCTGGAGCAATTCGATCGAGATGTTGTCGGGCGTCCGGACGAAGGCCATGTGGCCGTCGCGCGGCGGGCGGTTGATCGCGATCCCCGCCTCCATCAGGCGCCGGCAGCTCTCGTAAATGTCGTCGACGCGATAGGCGAGATGACCGAAATTGCGCCCTTCCGAATAGCCGCCGGCCTCGTCCCAATTGAAGGTCAGCTCGACCTGCGCGTCCTCGTCGCCGGGGGCGGCGAGGAAGATGAGGGTGAAGCGGCCCTTCTCGTTGTCGATCCGGCGCAGCTCGCGAAGCCCGAGCAGCTCGAAGAAGCGGACGGTCGAGTCGGGGTCGGAAACCCGGATCATCGTGTGAAGATATTTCATGGGCGGCCTCCGTGAGCGTCCCGCGCCCTATAGAACCGGCGGTGCCGCGCGATCCAGAGCTCAGCGCGGCGGCGGCGTTCCGGCGGGCCGGTCGGGATTGGCGGCGAGCGCAGCCTGCGCCGCTCGGGCGGCGTCGGAGCCGGGCTGGGCCCTGGCCGCCCGAGCGTAGAGCGCCTTGGCGCCTTCGATCTCGTCGGATAGGGCCGCGATGTTCCCCGCCTCGAGAAGGACGGACGAATCGTCGGGGGCGAGGCTCACCGCCTTGGCGATGGAGTCGCGCGCGCGCTTCAGATCGCCCTGACGGCGGGCAAGGGCCGCGGAGAGATACCAGGCGAAGCCGTCGGCGGGGACCAGTTCAAGCGCCTGGTCTATGTCGCGCCGGGCGCCCGCCTCGTCGCCGAGGGCGACCGAGGCGCGGGCGCGGTCGAGAAGCACCTCGCCTTTCAGCGGGGACGCGAGGAGCGCCGTGGCCAGGGCGGAGTCGAAATCCTGGACGGCCTTGGCCGGCTCGCCGGCGGCAAGCCAGGCATTGCCGGCCTGGACCCGGAAATCGGCGCGGCGGGAATCCTGGCGGCGCTCCGCCTCGACCGCCGCCTGCTCGAATGCCGCCGCCGCTTCGGGCCAGCGTTCGAGGCCGGCGAGGGCGAGCCCCTCACAGAGCCGAGCGTCGGTTCCGCCGCCCTTCGCCGTCCACGCCTGCGCCGTGGCGACCGCTTTCGCGGGCGCGGAAGCCGCCTCGGCGGAGCAGGATTTGAGGCTGGTGGGCGCGGCCGCTCCGGCCGCGATGGCGATTAGCAAGGGGAGCATCGGTCGAACGGCTAGCCGCCCGCGACTGCACGCCGGCTGAACGGACGCTTCAACTTAGGTCGGCGACCGTCCGGAGCAGGAGCGCGACATCCCCGTCGCGCGACAGGCGGTGGTCTCCGCCCTTGACGAGCGTGAGCCGGACGTCGTGGGAGCGCAGCCGGCCGACCAGGTCGACCGCGACCCGCCAGGGCACGTCGGCATCGTCCAGCCCGTGCAGGAGGCGGACCGGAACGTCGATCCCGATCGCGCCTCCGAGAAGCTTCAGGCGCTCGCCGCTTTCCCAGAAGAGGCGGGTCGTCACCGAGGGATCGTCGCTGTAGGGCGAGGGCTCCTCGAGCCGCCCGTCGCTCGCGATCGTCCGCTTCTGATCGTCGGTGAAGCCCCAGTCGGTAAAGTCCGGGGCCGCGGCGATCCCGACGAGCGCCGCCACACGCTGGGGACGGGCGAGGGCGGCGAGAAGCATGAGCCAGCCGCCCATCGACGATCCTACCAGGATCAGCGGCCCCTGGGCGACCCGGTCGATCATCGCGAGCGTGTCGCCGAGCCAGTCGGCGAGGCCCTGAGCCTCGAAGTCGCCGCCGCTGGCGCCGCAGCCGCCATAGTCGAAGCGGAGCATCGCCCGATGCTCGCGGCCGGCCCATTCGTCGAGCGCGCTCGCCTTGCCCCCCTCCATGTCCGACCCGTAGCCGGGCAGGAAAAGGACGGTCGGCCCCGCCCCCCGGCGATGGATGTAGGCGAGCCGGCGGCCGCCGATCTGGAGGAAGTCGGGGATCACGGCTTCTTGGAACCGGGCCGGCAGATGTCGGCGAGCGCTTGCCATTCGTCGCGGCTTAGAGCGGGCCGGTAGAAATGGCCGGCGACGGCGCTGCTCCGGAAGCGCCGCTCGCGCGCGGCGGAGAGCGGGTGGGTGGAAAGATATTGGAGCCCGCTTCCGACCCGGCCGAGAGCTTTCTCCTGCTTGCCGATCCGGTCGAAGAAGCGGGCGGTCGGAAGCGGTGAGATGTCGGCTCGGCGCAGAGTCTCGATCGCTCCGGAATCCGCCTCCGCTTCGGCGCCGCGGCTGTAGTGGAGCGAATCGAGCATCCCGATCTTCGAGCCGGCGCTTCCGCCCAGAGCGCCGATCAAGGCTCCGAAACTATATTCGCGGATCATCGCCTGCGTGACGTGGCGGCGCTCGATATGGGCGATTTCATGCGCCAGCACCCCGGCCACCTCGTCGGGCCCGTCCGACTGGCTTAGCAGCTCGTCGAAGATGACGATGTTCCCGCCGGGAAGCGCGGCGGCGTTGACCATCTTGATGTTCACGACCCGCACGTTCAGCCGGCTTCCCGGCGGGGAGAGCTCCCGAACGAGCTTGTCCAGCGCCTGCTGGCCGCCTTGTCCATGGCAGTAGCGGCCGCCGAAATCGCCGACCAGAGCGTCTCCGACCTTCTTCTCCCACGAGGCCGGAACATAGGGCGCGACCCAGCGCGGGAAGCTGTTGGCGGCGAACAGCACGGCGGCGGAGACGGCGATTGCGGCGGCGACCGCCTTCCACAGGCCGATCCGATCGATCCAGCGGCCGTAGCCCCTGTTCGCCGGAACCGCGGGGCCGAGCGCCGCCGAGCCGCACAAGGCCAGCCGCCAGCCCTGCACGTCCGGCCTCCCGTAAAGCTCGCAGTCGCGGCGGCTTTCGAGGTGGACCAGCTCGGTCGCGGCGACCGACAGGCTTCGCCCGTCGTCGAGGTCTATGCGGAGGATTCCGCCTTCGACCGCGACCCGCGCCTCGAAGCGCACGGCGCTCTCGCCGTCGTAGAGCCAGCCTTCGGACTCCATCGGCGCCGGTCAGATCGCGCCGATGTCGAACGCGTCGGCGAGACCTTCCGCCTCGCCGGGAGCACGGGTCCGCGACTGCGTGAGCAGGTCGAGATTGACCGTTCCGGCGGCCTCCATGTGCCGAACGACGAACGAGTAGTTGCGGTAGCCGACGAACATCAGCCCGAAGCCCAGGGTAACGATGACCAGTCCGATATTGCCGAAGATCAGCTTCAGCCAGTCGGTCGTGTGGGCGGTGAAGGCGAAGTTGACCCCCGCCACCGAGGTCGCCTCCGCCACCTTCCGAAAGAAGAGGGCGTAGAAGCTTAGGGTGACGAGGATGACCGCGAGATAGATGCCGAGGAGGCCGAGGAACATCGTGCCCATGGCCGCCGTCGGATCGCCGCCCTGGCCGATCGAGCCGATCACCCCGGCCAGTCCGATCGACATGACGATCCCGCCGATGACCGGAACGAGGTAGACGAGGAGCCAGCGGCCGAACAGGCCGTCGGTGCTGGCTCCGGCCTCGAACGGGTGCTGGCCGAAGCTCATCCGGTTCCAGCGGTCGTTCCACAGGCTGGTCATCGCCCAGGGCACGAGGAAGCCGAGCAGCATCACCCCGACGACCGTCTTCCACATATATTTGACGCCGAACTCCCAGCCGCCGTCGTCGCTGCCGCCGCGAATGCCGTGCCACCAGCTCCGGCTGAGGCGGTAGCGAAGCGCCCGGAACCGGGCGACCCCGATCAGGTAGAAGAGGCCGACGTAGAAGCCCAGGAAGAGCAAGGCCGCCGCCGCGACCTGGCCTCTTAGCACCAGGGCCTGCGCCGCGAACTGGAGCCCGAAGAAGACCGGCAGGAGGACGACCATCACGACCAGGAAGCCGATGAACATCTCTTTCCCGGTTCCGGTCCATTCCAGCGAATCGTCGATGAAGCGGGTTCGGCTCCACAGATAGCGGCGTTCGCGCGCCTTGGCCCAGAAGCGGTATATGCCCAAAGTCACGATCGTGAGCAGCAGATTGGTCGCCGCGATCGGGAGGAACTCCCTCCAGGTACCGGTAAATTCGAAGGCGCTTTCCGGAACCGCGTCGCGTCCCGCCATGGTGCCCATGTCGTTCATGATAGAAACTCCCCCTGCCCGCCAAGGAAGCTGCAACGCGCCTCGCGGCGGCGCAAGTCCTTTCGGGGGTGGAGGTGGGACGGCGGGGCCGCTAAAGCCGCCCGCTATGACGGAGCATATCAAGATCAGCCTGCCCGACGGCTCGGTTCGCGAAGTCGAGCGGGGGACGACTCCGGCGGACATCGCCGCCGCGATCGGGCCCGGCCTCGCCAAGGCCGCCCTGGCGGCGCGGGTGAACGGGGACCTGCGCGACCTCAACCGGCCGCTCGAGGACGATTCCGAGCTCGCGCTGATCACCAGCCGCGACGAGGCCGACGCCCTGGAGCTCGTCCGCCACGATTATGCGCATGTCCTGGCGGAGGCGGTGCAGAACCTGTTTCCCGGGACCCAGATAACCTTCGGCCCCTCGACCGCCGAGGGCTTCTACTACGATTTCGCGCCGACTTCGGAACACGGCCCCTTCACCGAGGAGGAGCTTCCGGCGATCGAGGAGGAGATGCGCCGGGTCATCGCCCGCGACGCGCCGCTGATCCGCGAGGTGTGGGACCGCGACCGGCTGATCCGCCACTTCCGCGAGCATGGCGAGGCGTTCAAGGCGGAGTGGGCTGCCGAGCTTCCCGAGGGCGAGGAGCTCACCGTCTATCGCGCCGGCGAGTGGCTCGACATGTGCCGCGGGCCGCACCTCGTCTCGACCGGCAAGCTCGACCCGCAGGCGTTCAAGCTGACCCGCGTGTCCGGCGCCTATTGGCGGGGCGACCAGAAGAACCCTCAGCTCTCCCGGATCTACGGGACGGGATGGCTCAACAGGAAGCAGCTCGAGGCGCATCTCCACCGGCTCGAGGAAGCGGCCAAGCGCGACCATCGCCGCCTCGGCCAGGAGATGGACCTGTTCCACCTCCAGGCGGAGGCGCAGGGGAGCGTCTTCTGGCACCCGAACGGCTTCGTCGTGTGGCGCGCGCTCGAGGCCTATATGCGCCGGCGCCTGGACGCCGCCGGCTATCTCGAGGTCAAGACCCCGCAGCTGATGGACGCGCGCCAGTGGGAGCAGTCCGGCCACTGGGGCAAATATCGCGAGAACATGTTCGTCGTTCCCGACGAGGTCCCCAACACGGAGGAGGAGGGGCCGGTTCTGACCGGCGAGGGCGAGCTGATGGCCCTGAAGCCGATGAACTGCCCGGCGCACGTCCTCATCTTCCGGCAGGGGATCAAATCCTATCGCGACCTCCCGATCCGCCTCGCCGAGATGGGCACGTGCCACCGCAACGAGCCGCACGGAGCGCTCCACGGGATCCTTCGGGTCCGCCAGTTCACCCAGGACGACGCCCACATCTTCTGCCGCGCCGACCAGGTGGTCGAGGAAGTGCGGATCTTCTGCGACCTGCTCGACAGCATCTACCGCCAGCTCGGATTCGAGAGCTACGCGATCAAGCTCGCGCTCCGGCCGGAGAAGAGGTTCGGAAGCGACGCCGAATGGGACCATGCGGAGCAGGAGCTGCGCGATGCGGTCCGGACGGCGGGGCGGGCAACGGCCGAATATGGCTGGGAGGAGCTTCCCGGCGAGGGCGCCTTCTACGCGCCCAAGCTCGAATTCCACCTGACCGACGCGATCGGACGGACCTGGCAGGTCGGGACGATCCAGGCCGACACGGTGCTCCCGGAGCGGCTCGATGCGACCTATGTCGGCGAGGACGGCCAGCGCCACCGGCCGGTGATGCTCCACCGCGCCATCCTCGGGACGTTCGAGCGGTTCATCGGGATCCTGATCGAGCACCATGCCGGCCGCTTCCCGCTCTGGCTCGCGCCGGTCCAGGCCGTGGTCGCGACGATCGTCTCCGACGCGGACGGCTATGCCGGGGAAGTCGCCGCCGCGCTCGAGGCGGCGGGACTTCGGGTGGGGACGGACTTTCGGAACGAGAAGATCAACTACAAAGTTCGCGAGCACAGCCTGGCCAAGGTCCCCAACCTGCTCGTCGTCGGAAAGCGCGAGGCGGAGGAGCGGACGGTCGCTCTTCGGCCCCTCGGCGAGGGCGCCCGGCAGGAGGTGCTCGGGCTCGACGAGGCGGTGGCGCGGCTGAAGGCCGAGGCGCTCCCGCCGGACCTGCGCTGATCGTTACCCCGGCGAAAGCCGGGGCCTCGTCGCGGAAGGGCGCCTGGCCACTCATTCGATAAGGTCCCGGCCTTCGCCGGGACGACGGGACGCGACCGCGGAGCAACAGGGCGCGGGAAAATGACTTGGCCGCCCGAGCGCGCCTTTCATTCCCGGCATGAAATCACTAGGTGAGGCACGAACGAAAGCTTCAGGAGAAGATACTATACGTCCGCCCATGATCCGGCGCCCGCAGGCGCCGCCCTTGAACGGCCCCCGCTTCAACGAATTCATCTCCGTGCCGAAGGTGCGCGTGATCGATGAGAATGGCGAGAATCTCGGAGTCCTTCTGACCGCGGAGGCGATCGAGCAGGCGGCCGAGGTCGGACTCGACCTCGTCGAAGTCTCTCCCAACGCGGATCCGCCCGTCTGCAAGTTCCTCGACGTCGGCAAGTTCAAGTACGAGGCTCAGAAAAAGGCGAACCTCGCCCGCAAGTCCCAGAAGACGCAGGAGATCAAAGAGATCAAGATGCGTCCGAACATCGACGATCACGACTATGACGTGAAGATGAAGAAGGTCCACGACTTCATCGGCGAAGGCGACAAGGTGAAGATCACCCTGCGCTTCCGAGGCCGCGAACTGGCCCACGGCCAGCTCGGCATGGTGCTCCTCCAGCGCGTGCAGGAGAACGTCTCCGAGATCGCCAAGGTCGAGCAGCACCCGCGCATGGAAGGCCGGCAGATGCTGATGGTGCTCGCGCCCAAATAAGCCGGGCGCGCCTTCGCGGCGGCCGCGGTCGGGAACCGCGCTTTCCGTAGCGGCATCCGAGACCACGCCGCGGCGCAGCGTTTCATTTCGCAACCGACTTGTTGCGCAATTGTCATCATGGCGCCGAAACTGGCGGGAAACTGCGATTTTCCCGCTGGAATCGGGTGCGCCTTTTCACTAGCCTCCCCGCAAAACAAGGTTGAGGGAGGGGTTATGATCACGAAGACTTTCTGGCTGATGTCCGCGGGCATCGGAGCGCTCGCCGCCGTCCCCGCCCACGCTCAGGACAATGCCGCGCCGACCCCGACGGTGCAGCCGTCGCCGGCTCAGGCCGGAGCGGTCGGCCCGGAGGCCGCGGCTCAGACGGAGGCCGTCACTCAGGTTCCCGAGGCGAATTCCGGCGAGATCGTCGTCACCGCCCAGGGCCGCACCCAGCTGCTCCAGAACGTTCCGATCTCGGTCAACGTCGTCTCGGCGCAGTCGCTCCAGAACAGCGGCGCGACCGACATCCGAGCGCTCAACCAGCTCGCCCCGTCGCTTCTCGTTTCCTCGACGGGAAGCGAGTCCAACGGCTCCGCCCGGATCCGCGGAATCGGCACGGTCGGAGACAATCCCGGCCTGGAAAGCTCGGTCGCGGTGTTCATCGACGGAGTCTATCGCTCGCGTTCGGGAATCGGCCTCAACGAGCTTGGCGAGATCGAGCGGATCGAGGTTCTTCGCGGCCCGCAGGGAACCCTGTTCGGGCGCAACGCGTCGGCCGGCCTGATCAACATCGTCAGCAAGAAGCCCAACATGCGCGAGATGGAGGGCTATGGCGAGGCGACCTACGGCAATTACGACTTCCTCCGACTCGCGGGCGGGATCAGCGGCCCTGTAAGCCAGTCGATCGGCCTCCGCATCGACGGCGTGTGGGTGAAGCGCGACGGCTTCTACAAGAACATCACCCAGGGTGCCGGAAGCGAGCGCCGGGTCAACGACCGCGACCGCTATTTCGTCCGCGGACAGGCGCTGTTCGAGCCTAATGACGACCTCTCGTTCCGGCTGATCGGCGACTATACCCATCGCGACGAAAGCTGCTGCGGCGCGGTCTACGTCGCCACCAAGGAGACTTTCGATCCGACCCGCGTCGGCGAGCCGGCGACGGTGAACACCGACCAGGCCGTCGCCTACAGCGCGACCAACCGGATCGTCAGCGTCCTTCAGAGCCTCGGCGGCATCGTCAGCTATCCGCCGACCAATCCCTATCGCCGCGAGGTCACCCTGACCCCGGGCAGGACCTACCAGAACGTCACCAAGGATTACGGCGTCTCGGGCGAGCTCAACTACAATCTCGGCGGCGCCAAGCTGACCTCGATCACCGCCTATCGCTATTACAAGGCGGGCGGCGCCGGAGACGTCGACTATTCCAACGTCGACATCGCCTACCGCGCGAACGACGGCAACGCCTATCGCCGCTTCAAGACGTTCAGCCAGGAGCTGCGGCTGCAGGGCTCGCTGTTCGAGGACAGGCTCGACTGGCTGGTCGGCGGCTACTATGCCAACGAGAAGCTGCAGGTCGTCGACAATTTCAAGTTCGGAACGCAGTACGGCGCCTTCGCCTCCTGCCGTATCGTCGCGACGATCAATCCGGCGGCCGCGCTTCGCAACCCGGCGGCGACCGGCTGCCTTAGCGCCGGCGGCCGCGCAACGCTTTCCGGCCTGCTGCCGGGCACGACCCCGGCGTTCGGGGCCCTCACCCCGGCGGTGCTGGCCAGCATCGACCGGCTGAGCACGCTCAACGACCTGGGCAGCAACCGCGACGTCTATAACCAGAAGAGCGAAAATTACGCGCTTTTCACCCACAACATCTTCAACATCACCGACAATCTGAGCCTCACCCTCGGCGCGCGCTACACGCACGAAACGAAGAGGTTCAACGGCAGCTTCAACGGCAACAACTCGGTCTGCCCGGCGCAGCAGGCGGCGCTCGATCCGCTGCTCCTGTCCGCCGCGGTCCCGGCGACCCTGAAGCCGCTCCTGGCCGGAATCGTCACACTGACCTGCACGGGCAATTCGAGCACCGCTCTCAACGCGATCACGCTCAACGACCGCCGCAAGGAAGGCGAGTGGACGGGAACGGGAGTCCTCTCCTGGAAGCCCAAGCCGTTCCTGCTCACCTATGCGTCCTATTCGAAGGGCTACAAGGCGGGCGGGTTCAACCTCGACCGCTCGGCGCTCGGCTCGAACCCGTTCCTCAACCCGTTCGGCGGCGCCGTCTTCCCGCGCAGCAGCGCCGACGTCGCGGACCTCCAGTTCGCCGCGGAAAAGGTGAACGCCTTCGAGGTCGGCGCCAAGTACACCACCCGCGCCCTGACCCTCAACGTCTCGGCCTTCCGCCAGGAGTTCAGCAACTTCCAGCTGAACACGTTCAACGGCACGATCTTCCTCGTGCAGAACATCCAGGGCTGCAAGGACGACCTCGGCGGAGCGGACCGCGACTCCTCGAGCACGACCGGCAATTGCGGCGCCGGGCGGACCCAGCACGGCGTGACCTCGCAGGGCATCGAGCTCGAAGCGGTCGTCCGGCCGGCGCCGGAGTTCCAGGTCACCGCCGGCTACACCTACGCCAAGACCAAGTACGGGAATAACCTGGTCGGGACCTCGCGCGGAGCGACGTCGCCGCTCGACGCGGCGCTCTTCCTGCTCCCGGGCCAGAAGCTGTCCAACGCTCCGTCGAGCGTGTTCACGGCCTCGGCGGGCTGGACTCCGCGGATCGGATCGTCGGGCCTATCCGGGCTCATCTACGTCGATACCCGCGCCACCAACGGCTACAATACCGGGTCCGACCTGTTCTACGAGAAGCAGCAGCCCAGCTACATCCTGGTCAACGCGCGCGTCGGCGTGCGCGGCCCGGACAGCCGCTGGGCGGTGGAGCTTTGGGGGCAGAACATCTTCAACACCCACTACCAGCAGGTCGCGTTCAACTCGCCGTTCCAGGGCGCGGGCTCGCTGGCCCAGACCCAGCTGCTCGGCACGTCGCCGGCCAACCAGCTCTTCTCGAGCTTCCTGGCCGAGCCGCGCACCTACGGAGTCACCGGCCGCTTCCGCTTCTAAGCGGCGGATCGAAGTCCGGAAGGGGCCCTCGCCGCGGACGCGGCGGGGGCCCTTTTCCTGTTCGGGAGCATGGGCGCCCAGGATCGCGCCTCGGCCTGGATCCGCCGGGCAAGGCCCCGCTTCCCGGCGGAAGCCGGGATCCGGCGCTTGCGTCCGCGCCGCTGGGCCCCGGCCTTCGCCGGGGCGCGGTCGGCGTCCGGGCGTGCCGGGTTCAGGCGGCGCGGCGGCCGGCGGCGGGCAGATCGGCGGCGGCGGCGAGCAGGCGCGCCTGGAGGGTCTTGAGCCGGGCGGGGTTCTCGATCCGCGCTCCGGCGAGGTCGGTGAGATAGAAGACGTCGACCGCCCGCTCGCCATAAGTGGCGATATGAGCGGAATGGACGGCGGCGCGGCTTTCGTACAGCGCCCGGGCAAGGCCGCTCAAAAGGGCCGGACGGTCGCGGGCGTTGACCTCCACCACCGTATATCGGGCGGAGGCGTGGTTATCGACGAATACCGCCGGATGAATGGTGAAGGCGCTGGCCCGGGGCCGTGCCGGCGGCTTCGCCTCCAGCCTCTCCTGGGCCGGCGACTCGCCGGCGAGCGCGCGCGACACCGCGTCGGCCAGGCGCTTGAGCCGGTGCCGCTCGGCGAGCGGCGCTCCCGCCGAATCCTGGACGAGAAAATTGTCCATCGCCATGCCGTCGAGGGTGGTGTGGATCCGGGCGTCGATGATGCTCGCGCCGGCAAGGCTGATCGCCGCGCTCAAGTGATAGAAAAGGCCAGGCCGGTCCTTGGCGTAGACGCTGACCAGGGTCGCTCCGCGCTCCTGATCGACGGAGAGGGCGAGCGGCCTGGTCCGCTCGGGAGCGCGGTCGGCCGCGTCCATCAGGGCGGCGTTGCGGGCGATGACGTCGTTCGGCTCGGCCAGCCAGTAGCTGTCGGGAAGGCGCCAGGTAAGCCGGGTGAAGCGTGCCTCCTCCCAGTTTAGCGCGGCGCCCACCTCCGCCTGGACGGCGGCGATCCGGTCGCCGCGGCCCTGCTGCTTGTGGCCGAGTCGAAGGCTTTCCTCGGCGGCTTCGAACAGCGTCCGCAAGAGCTGCCGCTTCCACCCGTTCCATACGCCCGGACCGACGGCGGCGATGTCGACGACGGTGAGGAGGAAGAGCAAACGGAGCCGCTCGAGACTCTTCACCCGCGCGACGAACACCCGGACCGTCTCCGGATCGGCGATGTCGCGCTTGAAGGCGGTGGCGGACATGAAGAGGTGCCAGCGGACCAGCCAGGCGACGGTCTCGGTCTCCCATTCGGTGAGGCCGAGGCGGGGGCAGAGCGCCAGGGCGACCTCGGCGCCGAGCACGCTGTGATCGCCGCCGCGGCCCTTGGCGATGTCGTGGAGGAGGACGGCGACGAACAGCGCCCGCCGCGAGGCGAGATGGCGGAACAGGGCGGTGGCGAGGGGATGCTCCTCCTTCTCCTCGCCGCGCTCGATGCGGGCGAGAAGGCCGATCGCGCGGATCGAATGCTCGTCGACCGTATAATGATGGTACATGTCGAACTGCATCTGGGCGACGACCCGGCCGAAGTCCGGAACGAAGCGGCCGAAGACGCCGGCCTCGTTCATCCAGCGAAGCACCGTCTCGGGGTCGCGCGGACTGGTGAGGACGTCGAGGAACAGGGCGTTGGCGCGAGGGTCCGAGCGGACGGACGCGTCGACCAGCTTCGAGTCCCGAGCGGCCGCACGCATCGCGAGCGGATGAACTTCGAGGCCGTGCAAATCGGCGAGGGCGAAGAGCTGGAGGAGCCGGACCGGATCCTCGCGAAACCAGTCGTCCGAAGGCAGGGCGAGCCGGCCGCGGTCGAGGACGAAACCGTCGAGCTTGCGCGGGCGCCGGCGAAGGGTGGGGAGGCCGAATCGAAGCCCCTTCTTGGCGAATTTCTCGTCGAGGTGAGCGAGGAACACGCCGGTCAGGTCGCCGACCGTTTTCGCGTGCAGGAAATAATGGCGCATGAAACGCTCGACCGGCGAGCTTCCGGCGCGGTCGGCGTAGTGCATCCGGGCGGCGATCTCGCGCTGATAGTCGAAAGTCAGGCGCTCCTCGGCGCGGCCGGCGACGAGATGGAGGTGGCAGCGCACCGCCCACAGGAAGCGCTCGGCGCGCTGGAAATGGCGAAGCTCCTGGGGGGAGAGCAAGCCGACGTCGACGAGCTCGGCGACGGCGCGCACCTGGTAGGCGGACTTGCCGATCCAGAACAAGGTGTGGAGATCGCGAAGCCCGCCCTTGCCCTCCTTGACGTTGGGCTCGACGACGTAGCGGCTGTCGCCCATCCGCCGGTGCCGAGCGTTGCGCTCGTCGAGCTTCTGGGTGACGAAGGCGCGGACGTCGCCGGCGACGACCTCGCGCCGGAAGCGCTGCTCCACGGCATCGAACAAGGCTTCGTCGCCCCACAGGTAGCGGGCCTCGAGCATCGCGGTGCGCACCGTCTGCTCGGCGCCGGCCGCGGCGATCGTCTCGTCGAGCGAGCGGGTCGAATGGCCGAGCTTCAGGCCGAGATCCCAGAGCAGGTAGAGCAAGGCCTGGATGAAGGCGCAGGCGGCGTCGGACGGAGGGCCGGCGGCGACGAAGGCGATGTCGACGTCGGAGTGGAGCGCCATCTCGCCCCGCCCGTAGCCGCCGACCGCCATCAGAAGCAGCGGCTCGCCGGGCGGAGTCGAGGCGGCGACATGGTCCCAGGCGGTGCGCAGGACCTGGTCGGTGAGGAAGGCGTAGGCGGCGGCGGTCTCGCTTCCCTGCCACGGCTTCTCCGCGAGCCGGCGGGCGATCTCCTCCCGGCCGGCGGCGAGCGCGCGCTTCAAGGTAATTGCCGCGTCGCCCGCCGGCCGCCTCTCAAGGGCCTCGGCGAGCGCCCGCCGGTCGACGATGGCGCGCTTGTGGGCGAGGGCGGCGAAGCGGGTCGGCATCAGCCCTCGGCCGCGGCCAGCCGCTTCAGCCGGTAGACGAGGTCGAGCGCCTCGCGCGGGCTCAGCGAGTCGACGTCGATCTCCTCCAGGGCGGCACGGACGGCGTCGCATTCGGCCGCCTCCTGGCTCGCCGCCGCGGCGAAGAGCGGCAGGTCGTCGAGCCCGGCGGCGATTCCGCCGGTCGCCGCCCGGCCCTCCTCCAGCTTGGCGAGCACCGAGCGGGCGCGCGCCAGAACCGGCGGCGGGAGCCCGGCCAGCTTGGCGACGGCGAGGCCGTAGCTCCGGTCGGCGGGGCCCCTGGCCAGCTCGTGGAGGAGGACGAGGTCGCCCTTCCACTCGCGTGCCCGGACGTGGCGGAGCGACAGCGAGTCGAGCCGCTCGGCGAGCCGGGTCAGTTCGTGATAATGGGTCGCGAACAGGCAGCGGCAGCGGTTGCGGTCGTGGATCGCCTCGACCACCGCCCAGGCGATGGCGAGGCCGTCATAGGTGGAGGTGCCCCGGCCGACCTCGTCGAGGATGACGAAGCTCCGCTCCGTCGCCTGGGCGAGGATGGCGGCGGTCTCGACCATCTCGACCATGAAGGTGGAGCGGCCTCGGGCGAGGTTGTCGGAGGCGCCGACCCGGCTGAACAGGCGGTCGACCAGACCGAGGGTCGCCTTCGCCGCCGGGACGTAGGCGCCGGCCTGAGCGATCACCGCGATCAAGGCGTTCTGGCGAAGGAAGGTCGACTTGCCGCCCATGTTTGGGCCGGTGACCAGCCACAGCCTTTCGTCCTCGGAGAGGCGGCAGTCGTTCGCCACGAAGCGAGCGCCCGAGGCGCGAAGGGCGTCCTCGACGACGGGGTGGCGGCCGCCCTCGACCTCGAAGCAATTGTGGGGGGCGAATTGAGGGCGTGACCAGCCGCCTTCCGCAGCCCGCTCGGCGAGCGCGGCGGCGACGTCGAGGCGGGCGAGGGTGTCGGCGGCGGCGGCGATCGGCTCCGAGCGGTCAAGCGCCGCCGCGACCAGCTCCTCGAGATGGGCCGCTTCGGCGGCGAGGGCGTGGCTTCCCGCCTGGGTCACCCGAAGCGCCTCGTCATGGAGGTCGGGCGCGTTGAAGCGGACCACCCCGGCCAGGGTCTGGCGGTGGGTGAAGCCGCTGTCCGGCGCCATCAGCCGGTCGGCGTTTTTGGCGGGAACCTCGATATGATAGCCGAGAACGCCGTTGTGGCGGATCTTGAGGACGGCGATCCCGGTCTGCTGGCGGTAGCGCGCCTCGAGCGCGGCGATGGCGCGCCGGCCTTCGCCGCCGGTCGCCCGGAGCGAGTCGAGCGCGGCGTCATAGCCTTCCGCGATATAGCCGCCCTGGGCGGAATCGAGCGGCGGCGAGGGGACGAGGGCGCGGCCGAGCAGGTCGGTGAGCGCGCCATGGCCGCCGAGCGAGGGGAGTAGCCCGGCGAGCAGGGCCGGCGGCTCGGCCAGCGCGGCGAGCCGCTCCTGGAGCGCGCGCGCCTCGGTGAGGCCGTCGCGAAGCTGTGCGAGGTCGCGCGGGCCGCCTCGGCGGGCGACGAGGCGGCCGAGGGCGCGGCCGATATCGGGAAGCGCCTTGAGCCGCCGGCGCAGCGCCTCGCGAAGTCCTCCGTCCCGCTCGAACAGCGAGACGAGGTCGAGCCGCGCCTCGATCGCCTCGCGGTCGAGCAGGGGCGCTCCGAGGTCGGCGGCGAGGAGGCGCGCGCCGGCGCCGGTGACGGTTCGGTCGAGCGAGGCGAGCAGGGTCCCGGAGCGCCCGCCGGCCGCCGAGACGGTCAGCTCGAGGCTTTCACGGGTCGCGGCGTCGATCATCATATGGTCGCCGGACGAGCGCGGCACCGGCGGGCGGAGGAAGGGCAGCGACTCGCGCGCCACCTCGTCGAGGTAGGAGAGAAGCCCGCCCGCCGCGGCGAGGGCGGCGCGGTCGAAGCTTCCGAAGCCGTCGAGGGTCGCGACCTCGAAGCGGGCCTTGAGCCGGGCCTCGGCGGCGAGGCTGTCGAAGCCCGCCTTGCGCTCGGTCACCGCGACTCCGCCAAGCCGCTCCGGCGAGACGATCTCGGCCGGCCCGAGCCGCGCCAGCTCGGCGTCGAGCGCCGCCAAGGGAAGCGAGCCGAGCTCGAACCGGCCGGTCGAGACATCGGCTGCGGCGAGCCCGAAGCGGTCTCCGACCTTCGCGGCGGCGACCAGCCAGTTGGCCGCCCGCGAATCGAGCAAGGCTTCCTCGGTGAGGGTGCCGGCGGTGACGACGCGGACGATGGCGCGGTTGACCACCGCCTTGTAGCCGCGCTTCTTGGCCTCGGCGGGGCTCTCGATCTGCTCGGCGATGGCGACGCGGAAGCCGCCGCGGATCAGGCGGGCGAGATAGGCTTCGGCGGCGTGGATCGGAACGCCGCACATCGGGATCGGCTCGCCCTCATGCTCGCCCCGGGCGGTGAGCGCGATGTCGAGGCAGGCGGCTGCCGCCTTGGCGTCGTCGAAGAACAATTCGAAGAAGTCGCCCATCCGGTAGAAGAGCAGGCAGTCGGGCGCCTCGGCCTTGAGCCCGAGATATTGCGCCATCATGGGCGTCGGTGCGCCGCTGGTTTTCGCCTGGGTGGCCATGGCGGCGCAGGGTAGAGGCTAAGCGGCGCAGGGGGAACGCAGAATCCTCCCCGGAACGGGGAGGGGCGAGGATCGCCGGAACTTCCCCGGCTTGCCGGGCTTCCCCTCACGGGCCTAAGGCCGAAGAAAACCCGGAGAGGCCGATGAGCGAAGGCAGCAACGTCAAATTCTCGGACCAGGAGGCGCTCGACTTCCACGCGGGCGAGCGGCCCGGCAAGATCGAGATCATCGCGTCGAAACCGATGGCGACGCAGCGCGACCTGAGCCTGGCTTATTCCCCCGGAGTGGCGGTGCCGGTTCGGGCGATCGCCGAGGATCCGTCCAAGGCCTATGACTATACCGCCAAGGGCAATCTGGTCGCGGTGATCTCCAACGGCACGGCGATCCTCGGGCTCGGCAATCTCGGCGCGCTCGCCTCCAAGCCGGTGATGGAAGGCAAGGCGGTGCTGTTCAAGCGCTTCGCCGACGTCGACGCCATCGACCTGGAGGTGGAGACGGAGGATGTCGACGCCTTCGTCAACTGCGTCTCGCTGCTCGGCGCCAGCTTCGGCGGAATCAACCTCGAGGACATCGCCGCTCCGGCCTGCTTCATCATCGAGCAGACGCTGAAGGAGCGGATGAACATCCCCGTCTTCCACGACGACCAGCACGGAACCGCGATCATCACCGCCGCGGGCCTGATCAACGCCTGTCACCTGACCGGCCGGAGCCTGAAGGACGTCAAGGTGGTGGTGAACGGCGCCGGAGCGGCGGCGATCGCCTGCACCGAGCTGATCAAGGCGATGGGCGTGCGCCACGACAACGTCATCATGTGCGACCGCAAGGGCGTGATCTGGGTCGGCCGGCCGGACGGGATGGACCAGTGGAAGTCCGCCCATGCCGCCGAGACCGACGCCCGTACCCTCGAGGAGGCGCTGGTCGGCGCCGACGTCTTCCTGGGCCTCTCCGCCGCCGGCGCCCTGAAGCCTGAGATGGTGAGGGACATGGCGAAGCGGCCGATCATCTTCGCCATGGCCAATCCCGATCCGGAGATCACCCCGCCCGACGCCAAGGCCGCGAGGCCCGACGCGATCGTCGCCACCGGGCGCTCGGACTATCCCAACCAGGTCAACAACGTGCTCGGCTTCCCCTTCATCTTCCGGGGCGCGCTCGACGTCCGGGCGACGACGATCAACGACGAGATGAAGATCGCCGCCGCCGAGGCGCTTGCCAGCCTCGCCCGACAGCAGGTGCCCGAGGAAGTGGCGGCGGCCTATGGCGGAATGGCGCACAGCTTCGGGCCCGACTACATCATCCCGGCGCCGTTCGACCCGCGCCTGATGGAGGTGGTTCCCGCCGCCGTCGCCGCGGCGGCGATGCGGACGGGGGTCGCCCAGCGCCCGCTCGACGACATGGCCGCCTACCGCACCCGGCTTCGCTCGCGGCTCAACCCGACCACGTCGGTGCTAAGCCTCGCCTACGAGGCGGCGCGCGCCGATCCGAAGCGGATCCTGTTCGCCGAGGGCGACGAGGAGGTGGTTCTCCGAGCCGCCATCGCGGTGCGCGACGGCGGCTATGGTATCCCGATCCTGGTCGGCCGCGACGACGTGCAGGACCGGCTTCGGGCGCTGGGGGTCGAAGATCCGGACTCGTTCCAGGTGATCAACAGCCGCACCTATCCCCGGGTGAAGGAGCTCGCCGACAGCCTGTACGAGCGGCTCCAGCGCAAGGGCTATCTGTCGCGCCAGGTGGAAAGGGTGGTCAACCAGGACCGCAACATCTTCGCCGCCCTGCTGCTCGCCGCGGGCGAGGGCGACGTGATGATCACCGGAGTCACCCGCACCTACGCCCAGAACCTGCGCCAGATCATGCGAGTCCTCGATCCCAAGCCGGGAGTCACGCCTTTCGGGGTCCATGTCCTGGTCGGGCAGAGCCACACCGTCTTCATCGCCGACACGACGGTGACCGAGCGGCCGAGCGGAGAGCAGCTCGCCGACATCGCCATCCACACCGCCCAGGTGGCGCGCCGGATGGGCCACGAGCCGCGGGTCGCCTTCCTCTCCTACTCGAACTTCGGCAATCCGGAGGGAACCTATCTCGAGCGGATCCGCGAAGGGGTGAAGGCGCTCGACGCGCGCGGCGGGGTGGATTTCGAATATGAGGGCGAAATGTCGCCCGACGTCGCCCTCAACCCGGCGATGCGGCAGGTCTATCCGTTCAGCCGGTTGACCGGCCCCGCCAACGTGCTGGTCATGCCGGGCCTCCAGACCGCCAACATCTCCGCCAAGCTTCTCGCCGAGCTGGGCGGAGGCGCGGTGATCGGGCCGATGCTGGTCGGGATGGACCGCCAGGTCCAGATCGCGCCGATGACGGCGAGCACCTCGGACCTGGTGACCCTGGCGGTGCTCGCCGCGGGAGATGTGGTGAAATAGGCTTGGGATCGTCGCCCCAGCGAAGGCTGGGGCCCCGGGGGGTGAAGAACACCGAGCCTTTCACCCGCTGGGGCCCCAGCCTTCGCTGGGGCGACGGAAGCGAGGCTTACTGGTCCTGGCCGTTTCCGCCTTGGCCGGCGGTTCCGCCGATGCCGGAGCCGACGGTGCCGATATTGCCGAAAATCTCGTCCCAGAGGGAGCGGCGGCGGCCGAGCGTCGGGGTCTTGTCGCTATAGGGGGTGATCGAGGCGACCTGCTCCATGCCCTTGCGCTCGACCTTGGCGACGTTGCCGGCCGCGTCGAAATGGACGTGGAGCACCGTCTGGGCGTTCGGCTTGGGCATGTTGAACGCCATGTTCCGGGTATCGCGGGAGAGATAATACCAGTCGTTCTGGTCGAACCCGCCGGTGAAGGTGGGACGGCCGAGGGTGTTCATGACCGAGTCGCGCGTGTCCGTGCCGGGCTGGATGGCGCTGGCCAGGGTCTCGTCGAGGATGAAGCCCTGGTGGTCGCGGATCGGGGCGCAGCCGCCGAGCGCGCTCCCGGCGACGAGGGCGGCCACGAGAAAGCTGCGGCCGTTGCGGAGGATCATGCTGGAACAACTCCCGGAAATCTGTGACGCGCCCGGCGCGCCTTCACGCCTGTCCTTGCGGGGGGCGGCACCAGCACCCAATATCCGACAATAGCTGAACGGCGCAAGTACGCCCCTGTCCCGGAGCCCAGTCCCCTTGTCCTTCCTCACTTCCCTGTTCGGCGGCGGCGACCGCGCCGCGGTCCGGCCGCTTTACGATAAAGCCGTCGCCGCCGCCCGGCTGCCCTTCTGGTACCGCGAGGGCGGGGTTCCGGACACGATCGACGGCCGCTTCGACATGCTCAGCGCGATCCTGGCGCTCATCCTCATTCGCCTCGAGGACGAGGGAAAGGCGGCGCGGAGGCAAATGGTGCTGCTCACCGAAACCTTCGTCGACGACATGGACGGAACGTTGCGGCAGATCGGCGTCGGCGACGTCGTGGTCGGAAAGAGGATCGGCAAGATGATGGGCGCCCTGGCGGGGCGCGCCGGCGCGTTTCGCCGCGGCCTGGCCGGGGACGAGGATTTCGTCGCCGCCGTCCGGCGCAACGTCTTCCGCGACTCGCCGCCGGACGAGACCGGGCCCGGCCGCGTCGCAGAGCGGCTTCGCGCCTTCCACGAAGGCCTGAGCGAGAGCAGTCTGGAACAACTTCTCGGCGGAGGGCTTCCGACGCCATGACGCCGGAATTCAGCCGCCCCGTTCGGCTCGACACTTTGGGCGCCGCGCCGCGCGTCCTTTCGGTGGAGGCGGGCGAGGCGGAGCGGACCGCCCTCGCCGAGCGCTTCGGGCTGGTTTCGATCGAACGGCTCACCGCCGAGGCGGCGCTGACCCGGAACGGCGACAACGTGGCCGCGTCGGGGCGTCTTCAAGCGGCGGTGACCCAGAGCTGCGTCGCGACCGGCGAGCCGGTCGCGGCCGAGATCGAGGAGGCTTTCCGAATCGAATTCCGGCCGCCTCCCGAAGGATTGGGCGGCGGCGATGACGAGATCGAGCTTAGCGAGGGCGAGCTCGACGTCACCTTCTACGACGGCGGCTCGGTGGATCTAGGCGAGGCGGTGGCGGAGACCCTGTCGCTCAACCTCGATCCCTATCCGCGCTGCCCCGCCGCTGAACAGGCGCTCCGCGAGGCCGGCGTGAAGACCGAGGAGGAGGCGCGGGCGGAAGCGAGTCCGTTCGCGGTGCTGAAGGGGCTGGCGGGGAAGGCATAAAGACGGCCGGTTACGCCGTTTCCCGGCGAAGGCCGGGTCCCAGCCGCGCCGGGTCGTTCCGCTGGGCCCCGGCCTTCGCCGGGGAACAGGCGTTCCAGGTTGGGCGGAGGCGGGCCCGTTCGCGGTGTTCAAGGGGCTGGCGGGGAAGGCATAAGGCCGGCCGGTTGCACCGTTTCCCGGCGACGGCCGGGACCCAGCCGCGCCGGGTCGTTCCGCTGGGCCCCGGCCTTCGCCGGGGAACGGGCGTTCCAGGTCGGGCGGAAGCGAGCCCGTTCCCCGTGCTCAAGGGGCTGGCGGGGAAGGCATAAGGCCCGCCGGTTACGCCGTTTCCCGGCGAAGGCCGGGACCCAGCCGCGCCGGGTCGTTCCGCCGGGCCCCGGCCTTCGCCGGGGAACAGGCGTTCCCGGTCGGGCGGAAGCGAGCCCGTTCGCGGTGCTCAAGGGGCTGGCGGGGAAGGCATAAGGCCGGCCGGTTACGCCGTTTCCCGGCGAAGGCCGGGACCCAGCCGCGCCGGGTCGTTCCGCTGGGCCCCGGCCTTCGCCGGGGAACAGGCGTTCCAGGTCGGGCGGAAGCGAGCCCGTTCCCCGTGCTGAAGGGGCTGGCGGGGAAGGCATGAAGCCGACCGGTTACGCCGTTTCCCGGCGAAGGCCGGGATCCAGCCGCGCCGGGTCGTTCCGCCGGGCCCCGGCCTTCGCCGGGGAACAGGCGTTCCACGTTGGGCGCAGGCGGGCCTTCGCCGCGCCTTGCTCAGAACGGGACGTCGTCGTCCAGGTCGCTGTCGAAGGCCGCGGCCGGGCGCTGCTGCGGGCGATTGCCGCCGCCGCCGAAGCCGCCGCCCCCACCGCCACCGCTACCGCCAAAGCCGCCGCCGCCGCTTTCATAGCCGCCGCCGAAATCATCGCCGCCGCCGCCGCCGCCACCGCCGCCCCGGCTGTCGAGCAGGACGAGCTCGCCGCGGAAGCGCTGGAGGACGATCTCGGTCGAATAGCGGTCGGCGCCGGACTGGTCCTGCCACTTGCGGGTCTGGATCTGCCCCTCGAGATAGACCTTCGAGCCCTTGCGCAGGTAGGATTTGGCGACCTTGCCGAGATTTTCGTTGAAGATGACGACCCGGTGCCACTCGGTCCGCTCCTGGCGGTTTCCCTCGCGGTCCTTCCAGCTCTCGGACGTGGCGACCCGCAGGTTGACCACCTCGCCCCCGTTGTTGAGCGAGCGGCTTTCCGGGTCGTCGCCCAGATTGCCGACCAGGATCACCTTGTTGACGCCCGCCATCGAAACTCTCTCCTAAAGGCCGAGGGCGATCGCCCCCCAGTAAGTCATGCCCGCGGCCCCGTAAGCCAAGGCGAAGAGATAGCCTAGCATGAAGGCCGGCCACTTCCACCCGTTCGTCTCGCGCCTCGTCACCGCGATTGTGGATAAGCATTGCGGCGCGAAGACGAACCAGGCGAGGAAGGCGAGCGCGGTCGGAAGCGACCAGCGGCCGCGAAGCCGCTCGATCAGCGACTGGTCCGCCTTGGTCTCGTCCGGCTCCTGCACCGAATAGGCCGTGGCGAGGGAGGATACGGCGACCTCCCGGGCCGCCATGGCGGGAATCAGGGCGAGCGCGATCTCGTGGTTGAAGCCGATCGGCCGGACGACGACCTCGAGGCCGCCGGCGATCTTGCCGGCGATCGAGCTGTCGAGCGCGGTCTGGCCCGGCTTCGGCGCCGGGAAGGAGAGCAAGGCCCAGAGCAGTACGGTCGAGACGAGGATGATCGTCCCGGCCCGCTTGAGGAAGATGAGGGCCCGGGTCCACAGCCCGATCACGACGTCGCGAAGCTGGGGAAGCTGGTATTTCGGCATTTCCAGCATGAAGCCGCGCGGGGCGCCCCTGGTGACGGTGAAGCGGAGCGCCAGGGCCGCGACGAGCGCTCCGACCACGCCGAGCAGATAGAGGCCGAACAGGACCAGCCCCTGGAGGCCGAAGCCGAGGCCGATCGGCCGCGCCGGGATGAAGGCGCCGATGATGATCGCATAGACCGGGAGCCGGGCCGAGCAGGTCATCAGCGGCGCGATCAGGATGGTGGTCAGCCTGTGCTTGGGATCCTCGATCGTCCGGGTCGCCATGATCCCGGGAACGGCGCAGGCGAAGGAGGAGAGAAGCGGGATGAAGGCGTGGCCGGAAAGGCCGACCCGGGCCATCAGCCGGTCCATCAGGAACGCCGCCCGGACCATGTAGCCGGTCGCTTCCAGAAGCAGGATGAACAGGAAAAGGATCAGGATCTGCGGAAGGAAGGCGATGACCGCGCCGACTCCGGCGAGCACTCCGTCGACGAGCAGCGAGCGGAGCACGCCGTCCGGAACGGCTCCGGCGACAAGGCTTTGGGTGGCGGCGACTCCGCTCTCGATCCACGCCACAGGCGCCTGCGACCAGGCGAAGACGGCCTGGAACATGAGGAACATGACGAGTGCGAAGATGATCGGCCCGGCGAGCGGGTGTAGCGCGACGGCGTCGATCAGCTGGCTCGCCCGGCGCGCGGGGACCTCGCTGACCGTCGCCAGCCGGGCGATCTCGCGGGCGCGGCGCTGGACGGCCGAGAAGTCCTCGGCGGCGCCGTCTCCCGAGCGCAGCCGGCGGGCGGCGCCGATCGCCTCGCTCAACGCCTCCTTCAATTCGTCCATGCCGCGGCGGCGGACGGCGACGGTGGCGATGACCGGCACGCCGAGCGCCTGCTCGAGCCGCTGGGCGTCGATCTCGAGGCCGTCGCGCTTCGCGAGATCGACCATGTTGAGCGCCACCACGGTCGGAAGGCCGAGATCGATCAGCTGGAGCGCGAAGCGGAGATGGTTGTCGAGATTGCTCGCGTCGACGACGATCAGAAGGGCGTCCGGAAGCCGCTCGCCGACCTGGCGGCCGATGACGACGTCGCGGGTGACTTCCTCGTCGGGGCTCGACGGCTCCAGGCTGTAGGCGCCGGGCAGGTCGACGATCTCGATCGGGCGGCCGTCGGGAAGCGAAAGCCGTCCCGATTTGCGCTCCACGGTCACTCCCGGATAATTGCCGACCTTCTGCCGGGCGCCGGTGAGCATGTTGAACAGGGCGCTCTTGCCGGCATTGGGATTGCCGACCACCGCCACCAGCGGAAAGACGCTCACGGCGCGACCGTCTCCACCGAAACCGCCTGCGCCTGGGCCCGGCGAAGGGCGACCATCATCCGCCCGATGCGGATCGCGAGCGGGTCCTTGCCGAAGGGCGCGCCGTGAAGCGCCTCGATCGCCACGCCCTCGTCGAAGCCGAGGTTGCGGAGCCGCCGCGCATCGCCGTCCGACAGGCGCGACCAGTCGATCCCGGTCACTCGGGCGGGGGTCCGGAACGGAAGCTGATCGAGGCGCAGCGTCATCTTGCGCTATATAATGCGAATGATTAGCAATAACGAGGGGAAAGTATCGGGCGGGAGCCGGCGCCGATGAAGGGGTGGACGCGCGCGGGGGCGCGCGGCCCGCCGGCTGGTCGGTCGAGCGCGGAAATCCGGACGGTTCAGCCCGGCATGACGAAGGCCCGCAGGTCAGCCGATGGCGTCAGTCCATCAGCTTCCGCGTCAGGTAGATCATCTCCAGAGCGCTGGTGTGGGCCTGCTGCTTCAGGTTGGCGCCGGCCGCGTGGCCGCCCTCGGTATTCTCGTAATAATAGAAGGGCAGGCCCATCTCCTCCATCCGGGCGGCGAACTTGCGGGCGTGCTGGGGGCCGACCCGGTCGTCCTTGGTGGTGGTGAAGATGAACGGCTCGGGATAGGCCTTGCCCCTGCGCAGGTTCTGGTAGGGAGAGGTCTTCTCCCAGAAGGCGCGGATCGCCGGGTCGTTGTCGACGCTTCCATATTCGCCCTCCCAGGAGGCGCCGGCGGCGATCTTCGAGATGCGGATCATGTCGAGCAGCGGAACCTCGATCAGCGCCGCGTTCCAAAGCTCGGGATGCTGGGTGAAGGCGACCCCGGTCAGGAGGCCGCCGTTCGAGCCGCCGCGGATCCCGAGGCGGCGCGGAGTGGTGATCTTGCGGGCGATGAGGTCTCGTCCGACGGCGACGAAATCGTCGTAGACGATCTGCCGCTTGGTGCCGAGCCCGGCCTCATGCCACTTCGGCCCGAATTCGCCGCCGCCGCGGATGTTGGCGAGGGCGTAGACTCCGCCATGTTCGAGCCAGAGCTTGCCGTTGGTGGCGGAATAAGCCGGGGTCGAGGAGGATTCGAAGCCGCCATAGGCGTAGAGCAGGGTCGGATTGCTGCCGTCGAGCTTGATGTCCTTACGGTGCACCAGGAAATAGGGAATCCTGGTCCCGTCGCTCGACGTCGCCTCGTACTGCTCGGCGACGAGGTTCGAGGAGTCGAACTTGGCCGGCTGGCTCTTGATCTGACGCGCGACGCCGGTCGCCGCGTCGGCGAGGTAGAGCGAGGGCGGGGTAAGGAAGCTGGTGACGGAGATCAGCGCCTTGTCGTCGGTCTGGCTGACGTCGACGACCCCGACGGTGCTATTGTCCGGAAGCTGGATAGCCGAGCGCTTCCAGCTGCCCTTGGGGCCCGGCGTGAACAGGAGGGTCCGGCCGCGGACGTTGTCGAGCGTCGAGACGAGCAGGACGCCCTTCGACGCCGAGGCGCCCTCGAGCGCCTCGCGGGGTCCCGCGGCGTAGATCAGGGTCGGCTTGAGGTGCTCCGGATCCGCCTTGAGCTGGGCGAGATCGACCGAAAGCAAGGCGCCCGCCGGATAGGTCTTGGAGCCGCCCGCCGGAGTCCATTCCTCGCGGGTCTGGATGATGACCCGCCCGGCGACCATGTCGCTAAGGCTCGCCTTGGCCGGGATGCCGACCCGCCGCGGCCCCGTGGGGCCGAGGATGTAGGTTTCCGAGCTGAACGTATCGAGCGGCCGGTCGAGGACGGCGAGGGTACGGTTCTCGCCGTCGCGAAGGACGAAGGGGGTGACTCCGTAGCCGCCGTCGTTGCGGTCGGCCCGGTAGACCTCGGTCGCGGCCGAGAGCGGCTGGCCGCGCTTCAGCCGCTTGACGATGAACGGATAGCCGGTCCGGCCGAGGTCGCCGGGCGCCCATTCGCGGGCGACGAGCAAGGTGTTCTCGTCCTCCCAGGCGACTCGCTGCTTGCCTTTGGGAAGAGAAAAGCCATCGGCAACGAACTTGCCGGTGGGGAGGTCGAATTCGCGCACGGTGACCGCATCCTCGCCGCCGTCGGACAGGCTGATCAGGCACCGGCGCTCGGCCGGCCGAGCGCAGCTAAGACCCTTGTAGACCCAGTTCGCCTTCTCGGACGCGGCAAGCGCGTCGAGGTCCAGCACCGTCCGCCAAGCCGGCTGCTGCGCCTGATAGTCGGCGAGGGTGGTGCGGCGCAGAAGACCCCGGACATGGTCCGCGTCCTGCCAGAAATTGTAGACCTGACCGCCGAGGAACCGGCCGAACGGGATCCGGTCGCGCGCCTGGGCGAGGGCGAGCGCCTCGCTATAATATTGCGCGTAGCGCGGATCGGCCTCGAGCGCCGCCGTCGACTTGGCGTTGTGGCTGTTGACCCAGTCCATCGCCCGGGCGCTGGAGACGTCCTCGAGCCAGAGGTAGGGATCGTCCGAAGCGGCTCCGCTCTGGGCGAAGGCGGCGGAGGCGGCGATGGCGGTCCCGGCGAGGGCGGCGGCGAGGCAGGTCGTCTTCAACAGGCGCATGGAAATCCTTCTCCGCTTGAAAAGCCGCGTCGTCAGCGGCTTAGGCAGGTGCCGAACGATGAGCGCGATTTGGCCGTCTTGGCAAGGACGGGCAAGCCTGTAGGCTGCCGGAAAAGGGGATTTTCGATGAAGCCATATCTGCCCTTGCTCCTCGCCGCCCTGGCGGTGTCCAATGCGGCGATGGCGAAGCCGAGGCGGGAAAGTCCCGAGCAGCGGGTCGAGCGGGTGCTTTCCGCCACGCCGGTGATCGACGGCCACAACGACCTCCCCTGGGAAATTCGCGAGAGCTATGACGATTGGCGCAAGCCGCTCGACCTCGGGGCCGACACGTCCAGGCTCGAGCATCCGCTGCAGACCGATTTGCCGAGGCTCAAGCAGGGCCATGTCGGAGCGCAATTCTGGTCGGTCTGGATCCCCGTCGCGACGACCGGGGCGGAGGCGGTGAGGACGACGCTGGAGCAGATCGACGTCGTCCGCCGAATGGTCGCCCGCTACCCCGGTCGGCTCGAGATGGCGTCGACCGCCGCCGACATACGCCGGATCGAGAAGGCCGGACGGATCGCCTCGCTGATCGGCGTGGAGGGCGGGCACCAGATCGGCAATTCGCCCGCCGTGCTTCGCCAATATCATGCGCTGGGCGTGCGCTACATGACCCTTAGCCATAGCTCGAACAACGACTTCGTCGACTCGGCGACCGACGATCCGGTCCATGGCGGGCTGAGCCCGTTCGGCAAGGCGATCGTCCGGGAGATGAACCGGATCGGCATGCTGGTCGACTTGAGCCACGTCTCCGCCGACGTGATGCGCCAGGCGATCGGCCTGTCGCGCGCGCCGGTCATCTTCTCCCACTCGAGCGCCCGGGCGGTGATGGACCATCCCCGCAACGTGCCCGACGACGTCCTTGCGATGATGCCGGCTAACGGCGGGGTGGTGATGGTCAATTTCTACCCCGGCTTCCTGTCGAGCGACTATCGCGCCCGAATGGCGGCCCGGGACTCCGAGACGGCGCGGCTCAAGAACCTCTATCCGGGCCAGCCGGAGCGTCGAAAGGCGGCTCAGGACGCATGGGATCTGGCGCATCCGGTGCCGCCGGTGCCCGTCTCGCTGGTGGCGGACCATGTCGAACATATCCGCAAGATCGCCGGGATCGATCATATCGGCATCGGGTCGGATTATGACGGGATCGACGGCACGGCGCCGGACGGGATGAACGGCGTCCAGTCCTATCCCATGCTGTTCGCGGAGCTCGCCCGCCGCGGCTGGAGCGACGGGGACCTCGCCAAGCTGGCCGGCGAGAATCTGCTTCGCGCTCTGGCCCAGGCGGAGCGGGTCGCCGCCTCGCTGAAGGACGAGCCGCCGATGATCGACACGATCGAAGCGCTGGACCGCCGGTAAGGCGTGCTCCCTCTCCCCGCCGGGGAGAGGGATTTCACGCTACGGTTCCAGCGTGGGCGTCGTGTTCGGCGGACCGGCGAGCTCGGCTTCGCCGTCGTCCGCCGGAAGCACCTCGCCGTCCAGCGCCAGCGGCTCGCCGAGCCACAGCGAGTCCTCGAGATGGTCGCGCTTCTGGTTCGCTGTGTTGGGGTGGACGAGCACTGGAAGGCCGAGACGGTTGAGCATCAGCCAGGGCACGATCCGGCCGAACAAGTCCGGCGCAAAGGCGATCTGATACATCGCCCGGCTGTGCGGTCCGACCGGCCGTTCCCAGACGGTTCCGAGCCTGACCGCGAAACGCTCCGCAATGGCGGCGCGGACGGCGAGGGCGCGGTCCCGCTCGGCGGCCGGGTCGAAATAGACATGGGCGTGATAGCTGGCGATCTCCGCCACGGGACGCGGGCGCGCCGCGGCCAATTCAGCCCCACCAGCTTTCGATGAAGGCCCAGGCGACGGTGGCGACGCTGCCCAGGGCAACGAAGATCCCCACCCACAGGGGCCATTTGGGCCCGGGCGTGCGCAAGGGCTCGGTCATCATGTCACACCGCCGGGTAGCGAAGCCGGCCGAGGAACCGGCTCAAGGAGGGGAGCCGTTCGCGGCCTCGGCGCCACTGCGCCTTGGTCTTCTCGAAGCGCATGACGTCGTCGATCCTGCGGTCGAGGAAGGCTCGGGTGGTAGCGAGGCCTTCCCCCTCGTCGTCGAGATAGACGAGCTGGGTCGACCCGTAGACGCCCATCAGGATGGCGCGCTTGGTATAATGGTTGAAGTCGGTCGCCCGGTCTCCGGCGATCCGCCACATCCGGTCCGCGGCGCGCCAGCCGAGCCGCGCGGCGAGCGCGAGGTTGCCGGGCTGGGCGAGGATCGCCGCCGCGCGCCGAAGCGCCTCCTTGTGCGGATTGACGATCTCGATCCGGTACATGACCAGCGCCCGGATCCGCTCGCGGATCTTCATCGCCTCGATCCGCTCGAGCGGAAAGGCTCGGGCCATGGCGCGGTCGATGGCATCGAACCAGGCGTCGATCATGTCGGGGGCTCCGCCGGGGAAGCAGAGCCGAGCGCGGGGCGCTGGGACGCCGAGCTCGGCCGCCGCCATGGCGAGGGCCTTGTCGCTCCAGCCGTCGAACACCGCATTGGCCGGGACGAGCGGCGCGAGCGCCATCCGCAGCTCGTCGAGGGTCATGTCCTGTGGGGCCGGATCAGCCATGGCGGAGTCAATGATCCTGCCGGGGATTGGATGCAAGGGCGGGCGGGGTGGGACCGTAATGATACGGGGAGGAATCACTCGTCGTCCCAGCGCAGGCCGGGACCCCAGGGGGTGAAAGGCTCGGTGTTCTTCACCCGCTGGGGCCCCAGCCTTCGCTGGGGCGACGGTTATTCTCGCTTCTCCGGGAGTCGGATCAGGACCAGGGCGATTGCGATCAGGACCGCCCCGGCGGCGTCGGCGGTGCTCATCGTCTCGCCATAAGCGAGCCGGCCGATGACCGCCCCGGCGGCGGGCTGGGCGAGGAGTCCGAGGCCGACCACGACCGGCGAGAGGTAGCCGACGGCGTAGACGAGAAGCCCCTGGCCGATCACCTGGCTTCCGATCGACAGGATGAACAGCGGAGTCCAGTCGTCGGCGATGACCTTCTGGCCGAGCAGGTTGGCGAGGAGGAGGAGCGGAAGCGCCCCCGCCGCGGTGGCGATCGCCAGCACCGGCATCGGCGCCATCGTCTTGCGCGCGCGGTCCACCGCGACGAGGTAGCCGGTGTAAAGGAGCCCGGCGGCGAGGGTGAAAAGGTCGCCGGTGAAGTTCTTCGGCGAAAGCTCGTAGCTCGAGCCCATCAGGAGCGCGGTCCCGGCCGCGGCGCAGGCGAGCGCGAGGAGCTGAAGCTTGCGGGGAAGCCGGCGAAGGATGACGAAGCCGTAGATCACCAGGATGAAGCTCGACGCATTGCCGAACAGGCTTGCGTTGGCGAGCTTGGTCATTCCGATGCCGACATGCCAGGCGGCGAGATCCGAGGCGAAGAACAGGCCGCCCGCCGCCACCATCCCGATGAGGCCCCAGGACGGCGCCTCGCGTCCGATTTGCTGGCGCCAGGCGAAAAAGGCGAGGAACGGAATCGCGATCGCCAGCCGCCAGAAGCCGGACGCGATCGGACCGACGTCGGCGAGCCTCACCATCCACGGGCCGACGGCGAGGATGAGGTTGCCGAGGATCAGCGCCGGGAAGGCGAAGCGTCCGGGGCTCGCGGCGGGCGGGGGCGGATTTTGGTGCATCACTGACCGCGGGTCGCTAGGGCTCGCCGCCAACCCGCGTCAAGGAGCGCCGATGCCGTCTTTGTTCGATCCCATCCAACTGGGCGCCATGCTCTGCCCCAACCGCCTGGTCATGGCGCCGATGACGCGCGGCCGGGCGACCCGCGAGCATGTCCCGACCGAGCTGATGATCGATTATTACGCTCAGCGCGCCTCGGCCGGGCTGATCGTCACCGAGGGGACCGGGATCAGCCGCCAGGGGCTTGGCTGGCCCTATGCGCCGGGGATCTGGACGGCCGAGCAGATGGAGGCGTGGAAGCCGGTCGTCGGGGCGGTCCACCAGGCCGGCGGGCGAATCTTCTGCCAGCTCTGGCACATGGGCCGGGTCGTCCACCCCAGCTTCCTCGGCGGCGAAGCGCCGGTCTCCGCCTCCGCGACGACGGCGCCGCACAAGGCGCATACCTATGAGGGCCGCCAGCTTTATACCGAGGCTCGGCCGCTCGGCGCCGACGAGATCGCCGGGCTGCTCGACGACTATGGCCGCGCCGCCGCCCATGCGATCGCCGCCGGGTTCGACGGGGTCCAGCTCCACGCCGCCAACGGCTATCTGATCGACCAATTCCTTCGCGACGGCACCAATCTTCGCGACGACGATTATGGCGGGCCGGTCGAGAACCGCATCCGGCTGCTCGTCGAGGCGACGAAGGCGATCGCCGACACGGTCGGGGCGGAGCGCACCGCCGTCCGGCTCTCGCCCAACAACGAGACGCAGGGCTGCGCGGAAAGCGATCCGGAGCCCCTGTTCACCGCCGCCGCCGCCGCCCTGGCGGAGATCGGAATCGCCTTTCTCGAGCTTCGCGAGCCGGGGCCGGAGGGGACGTTCGGCAAGTCGGACGTGCCGGCGGTGGCGCCGGCGATCCGAAAGGTCTTCCCGGCGCCCCTGGTGCTCAATTCCGACTTCACGCTCGAATCGGCGCAGGCGGCGCTCGCCGAGGAACGGGCGGACGCGATCAGCTTCGGCCGGCCTTTCATCGCCAATCCCGACCTTCCAAAGCGCCTCCTCGCCAACGCGCCGCTGGAGAAGGACGTGCAGGCGACCTGGTACAGCCAGGGCGCGGAAGGCTATGTCGACTATCCGGCGCTGGAGACCGCCGCCCCTTGAGCGGCCGGGACGAACGCGGGGAGGAGGCGCCGGACTGCTTCCTCTGCGGGCGCCCGCTCGGCCGCAAGGTCGAGCGGCACCACGCGGTGCCGAAGAGCCGCGGCGGGCGCGACACGGTCCCGGTCCACCCCCTCTGCCACCGCGCCATCCACCGCGCGCTTTCGAACAAGGCGCTCGAGAAGGACTATTCCTCCGCCGAGGCGCTCCGCGCCCATCCGGAGATCGCCCGCTTCGTGGAATGGGTGGCCGGCAAGGATCCCGACTTCCACGTTCCGACGCGAAGGCCGCGCGGATGAGGCGCCTTGCCCTCCTCGCCCTCGTCCTCGGGCTCGGGCTACTGGCTTTCGCCTATCGGGAAGCGACGGCGGACCCGATCGTCCGGCGGATCGCCGTCACCCTTCCCGATTGGCCGGAGGGCGCGGCGCCGGTCCGGGCGCTGCTCCTCTCCGACATCCACGTCGGCGGACCGGACATGCCGCCGGAGCGGCTCGCCCGGATCGTCGCCCAGGCCAATGCGCTCCGGCCCGACGTCGTCCTGCTCGCCGGAGACTTCATCAGCGACAAGAGGAGCGGCACGCGCGATTACCCCTATCCCGTCGCGCTCGCCCCGCTGAAGGCGCTTGCGCCGAGGCTCGGCACCGTCGCGGTGCTCGGCAATCACGATCATTGGAAGAACGCGGCCGAGGCGCGGTCCGCGCTTCGGGCGGCGGGGATCCGTGTGCTCGACAACGACGCCGCCGAAATCGGCCCGCTGGCCGTCGGCGGACTCGACGATGCCTTCACCGACCATTCCGACCTGCCTCGCACGCTGACGAGGATGGCGCGGCTGCCGGGCGCGAAGCTGGTGCTCAGCCACGATCCCGATCCGTTCGCCGATCTCCCGGCCGAGGCGACCCTGATGGTCGCCGGCCACACCCATTGCGGCCAGATCGTCCTGCCGATCTGGGGGCCGCTCTCGACCCAGTCGGGCTATGGCCGCCGCTACGCCTGCGGGGTGGTGCGGGAAGGCGGCAGGACTCTCGTCGTCTCCGCCGGCCTCGGCACGAGCATCCTGCCGCTCCGACTCGGCGCTCCGCCCGACCTATGGCTGATCGAGCTAAGCGGCCGCTAGGCCCGGCTCAGGCGAGGCGAAGGGCGCTCAAGCCGACGGCGAGCCCGGCCAGAAGGAGAAGGATTCCGGCGCCGATACGGATCGCGCGGATCGGCACGGCCGCCGCGAAGCGATCGCCGAGCGCCGCGGCGGGGACGCTGGCGAGGAAAACGCCCGCCGTCGCGCCCGCCGCGGCGAGCGCCAGCGAGTCGTATTGGGCGGCGAGGGCGGCGGTGACGAACTGGGTCTTGTCGCCGAATTCGAGCAGGAAGAAGCAGCCGAAGGCGGTCAGGAACGGTCCGACCCGCCAGGTCGCGCCCATGTCGGGGGTCTTGGAGCGGAACAGGGCTCCGGCGCCGGCCAGGATGAGGGCGATTCCGACGATCAGCGACACGGCGCGCGGGGTCACCATCCCATGGAGGAGGGTTCCGCCAAAGGCCGCGAGCAGCGAATTGGCGAGCGCTCCGGCGGCGACTCCGGCAATCACCGGCAGCGGGCGGCCATAGCGCGCTCCGAGCGCGGCGACGAGCAGCTGGGTCTTGTCGCCCCACTCGGCGAGCAGGGCGGCGACGAAGGTGGTGAGAAGCGGCTCCAAGTCAGCAGAGTCGGACGGAGACGGAGGCGAGCATAGCCTCCTCCGCCGCCGGATCGATCCGGTCGCAGCCGATCGCGTCCTGGAGGCGCGACAGATAGAGGGCGGCCGGGCCGGCGCGATGGCCGCGGACGCCGCTCTCGCCGACCGAGCGTTCGAGCGCCTCGGCGAGCGCCACCACCGGCGCCATCCCGTAGGCGGCGGCGAGCCGGCGCAGGCCCTCGACGCTTTCGGTGAAGTCGCGCGCCGAGCTGCGCAAAGCGAGCGCCCGGAGCAGGTCCAGCCGCTCGCACAATTCGGCCCGGACGACCATCATCGCATCGTGATCCGCTCGCATGTCCCGCTCCCTCGCGCTGGCGACGAAGCGACGATGCGCCGATATGGTTACTGGAAGGTTACCGCTCGGCGCCCTTGACATGACGGCTCGCGCGCGGCAGAGGCGGCGGCGCATATGAGCGGCGGGAACGCCGCTTTATTTTTTCGCGAAACCCCAATTCGAGAGGCTGTCATGGCCAAGCCGACCACGGTCAAGATCAAGCTCGTCAGCACCGCCGACACCGGCTTCTACTATGTGACGAAGAAGAATCCGCGCAACATCACCGAGAAGATGACCTTCCGGAAATACGATCCGGTCGCGCGCAAGCATGTCGACTTCAAGGAAGCCAAGATCAAATAATCTCCCCCTCTCCCCTCCGGGGAGAGGGAAGAGCCGCGCAGCGGCGAAGGGAGAGGGGGAGTCACGAACCCCCGAGGGGAGTCGGACTCCCCCTCTCCCCGGCCCTCTCCCCGGAGGGGAGAGGGAGAAGCCTACCGGCTCGCCCCGTCATACTCCGTCACCTTCAGCGCCGCGAGGTCGATTCCCTCGGCGCACCTTAGGTTGATCTCCACCATCGCCCTGCCGTCCGGGCCGGTGCCTTGCGCGAACGGCGCGCAGCCGCACGTCCCGCAGAACTGGTGCCGGATGTTGCCGGTGTTGAACGTGTAGACCCGCACGTCCTCGTCCGACCCTTCGAAATGGAAGCGGTCGGGCGTGGTGAAGTGGTGAAGCGCGCCGGTCCGGCGGCAGATCGAGCAATTGCAGGAAAGCGCCTCGGTGGGCGGGTCCTCGTCCACCATATAGGCGAGCCGGCCGCAGTGGCAGCTACCCTTGAAGCTCATCCTCTCCTCCTTCTTCCGACGTCGCCTCAAGCGCGCCCGCGAGCGCGGCGAGGACGTGGCTCCAGCCGCGCTCCATCTGCTCCGCGGTGGCCGGTGCGTCCGCCCTTCGGGTCTGGACGAGGCTGAGGTCGCAGCCTTCCTCTGCCGGCGCGATGGCGATCGACACGCGCTCCTCCTCCGGGCCGTAATTCAAGACGGCCAGCGTGAAGACCAGCCGCTCCGGCCGCTCCACCGCCTCGTAGGTGCCGGCGTGGACGAACTCCTCGTCGCCGCGCGCCTCGACGATCTCCCACCGGCCTCCCGCCCGGGGCTCGATCGCGACTCGGCGCATCTCGCCCTCGGGGGTGGCGAACAGCCACCGGCCGGCCGTCTCCGGGTCGAGCCACGAGTCGAACACGCGCTCGGCGGGCGCCTCGAAATGGCGGGAGACGCGCACTTCCTCCGGCTCGGCCGGCGGGACCGGATCCGGCTCCGGTTCGCGGCGCGGCGCGGCGAGCAGGGCGCGGACGGCCTCGACGAACCGGACCACCGAGATCGGCTTCGAGACATAGCCTTCGGCGCCGGCGGCGCGGATCCGCTCCTCGTCGCCCTTGGCGGCATAAGCGGTGACCGCCATGATCGGGATATGGCGGAGCCCGGCATCCGCCTTCAGCTGCTCGATCAGCTCGAGCCCGCTGATATACGGCATCTGGATGTCCATGACGACGAGATCGGGGCGAAAGGCGCGGGCGCGCTCGACGGCCTCGCGCCCGTCCCTGACCGGCTCGGCGGTATAGCCGTGCGCGCGCAGAAGGTCGCAGAACAGCTTCAGATTGAGTTCGTTGTCCTCGACAACCAGGATTTTTTGTCCCACCGGCGCATCCCTAGGCCATGCTCAAGGATCGCACAAACCCGCCCGACTCCGAAGCCCTCGCGCTTTCCGCGCTGGCCTGGACGCTTGCCGACCCGGACCGCGCGGAGCGGCTGCTGGCGCTGACCGGACTCGCTCCGGACGACCTTCGCCAGCGGCTCGGCGAACCGACGACCCTCGCCGCGGCGCTCGGCTTCCTGGAGGCGCACGAGCCGGACCTCGTCGCCTGCGCGGAGGCGCTGGGCGTGCCCCCCGCCGCGCTGGTCGACGCCCGCCGGAGCCTCGAGCGATGAGCGGGAGGCCGCTTCTCGTCACCGACTGCGACGAGGTCCTTCTCCACATGGTCTCGCATTTCGGCGAGTGGCTGGCGGAAGCGTTCGGAATGAGCTTCGACCTCACCGCGCCGGGCTTTCGCGACGCGCTTCGCGATTCCGACGGGGCGCCGGTGGCGGCGGAGCGGGTCTGGCCGCTGCTCGACTCGTTCTTCGAAGGCGAGATGCACCGGCAGAACGTCGTGCCGGGCGCCGTCGAGGCGCTCCGAAGGATCGGCCAGGCGGCCGACATCGTCGTCCTCACCAATATCGGCGACCGCTTCCAGGCCGGGCGGGTGGAGCAGCTGGAGCGGTTCGACATCCGCCACCGAGTGCTCTGCAACCGAGGCGGCAAGGGTCCGCCGCTCACCGAGCTGCTCGGCGAGATGGACCCCTCGGCGACGGTGTTCGTCGACGACCTCGCCGTTCATCACCAGTCGGTGGCGCAGCATGCGCCGCAGGTCTGGCGGCTTCACATGATCGCCGAGCCCCGGCTCGCCGCGCATACCCCGCCCGCGCCCTTCGCCCACGCCCGGATCGATGTGTGGGAGGAGGCGGCGGAGTGGATCGAAGACCGTTTCCGCGAGGGACCCGCAACCGCGAAGGAGCAGACGTGACCGGAACCATCTTCATCACCGGCGCCACATCCGGAATCGGCGCCGCCGCCACCCGCCGCTTCGCCGCCGGCGGGTGGCGGGTGGTCGGCACCGGCCGCCGCCGCGACCGGCTCGACTCGATCGCCGGGGAACTGGGCGAGGCCTTCCAACCGCTGGCGCTCGACATGCGCGATGCCGAAGCGCTCGACGCGGCCATCGCCGGCCTTCCCGAGCGGTTCGCGGGGATCGACCTGCTGCTCAACAATGCCGGCCTGGCGCCGCCGCTCGCGGCTCTGCAGGAATCGGACCTCGAACCCTCGATCCAGTCGATCGAGACCAACGTCACCGGCCTCGTCGCGCTCACGCGGCGGCTTCTGCCGGTCCTGATCGAGCGCCGGGGCGCGGTGATCAACCTAAGCTCGGTCGCCGCGACCTACCCCTATCGCGGCGGCGCGGTCTATGGCGGGACCAAGGCGTTCGTCACCCAATTCTCCCTCGACCTTCGCTCCGACCTCCACGGCACGGGAGTGCGGGTGACGTCGATCGAGCCGGGGATGATCGAGACGGAATTCACCCTGGTCCGCAACGGCTGGGACGAGGCGGCGTCGGACGCGCTCTATCGGGACATGGACCCGATGACCGCCGAGGATCTCGCCGAGACCCTGTGGTGGGTCGCGAACCTCCCTCCCCACGTCAACGTCAACCGGCTGGAGCTGATGCCGGTCAACCAGTCCTTCGCAGGCTTCCAGGTGGCTCGGAAGGATTGATCCCCCCTCCCTGCGTGCAGGGAGGGGAGCGCGCTTGCACCTGTGTCTCGCCTCGTGTATTATGTCTGCAACACACTGGGGAGAGTGACATGCGCGCAGCCTTGATGATGAGCCCGATGCTTCTGCTGGCGGGGTGCAATCTCGCCGGCGGCCACGATCGCGACCAGGCGGAGAGCGGCCGGTTCGAGAAGCGCGACGTCCAGGTCGCCGGCGCCTTCGACAGCATCGCGCTAGGCGGATCGCAGAACGTGATCGTCGCGGTCGGCGGCGCTCCGTCGGTTCGGGTCGAAGGCGATTCGGCGCTTCTCGACCGGCTCGAGATCACGGTTCGCGGAAGCGCGCTCCATATCGGCTACAAGAAGGACAGCGGCTGGTCGTGGGGCTTCAGCCACGACCGCAAGCCGGTGACCGTCTACGTCACCGCGCCGTCGATCAAGGCGGCGGAGATCGGCGGATCGGGCGACATCAAGATCGACAAGGTCGAGGGCGGGGACTTCGCCGGATCGATCGGCGGCTCGGGCAATATCGACGTCGCCGCGATGAAGGTCGGGGAGGCCCGGTTCGAGATCGCCGGCTCGGGCGGCGTTCGCGCCGCCGGCTCCGCCGACAGCGCCCGGATGTCGATCGCCGGATCGGGCGACATCGACGCCAGCGGCCTTCAGGCGCGGACCGCGAAGGTCGAGGTGGTCGGCTCCGGCGACGTGCGCGCCCGCGCCAGCGAGACGGCGGATATCTCGGTAGCCGGGTCCGGCGACGTCGAGCTTTCCGGCGGCGCCAAGTGCAGCGTCCACAAGATGGGCTCCGGCAACGCGCGCTGCTCCGCCTGACAGGGTTAGCGCGCCCTTAACCCGAGCCGGGCATGGTCGGGGCATGACCCGAGCCGCGCCCGCCTTTTTCCTGCTCCTCGCCGCCGCCGCCGCCGCCGCACCCGCGGCGGCGCAGGAGCGCCGCTATTCCGTCACCGATTTCGACCGCATCCAGGTCGACGGCCCCTATGAGGTGGTCCTGACCACCGGCCGCTCGTCCGCGGCGCGCGCCGTCGGCTCGTCGGCGGCGATAGACCGGATCACCGTCGAGGTGCAGGGCCAGACCCTTCGGATCCATGCCAACCGCTCCGCCTGGGGCGGCTATCCCGGACAGCAGCAATCGGGGCCGGTGCGGATCGAGGTCACGACCCGCGACCTTTCCACCGCGACGGTGATCGGCGCCGGCAGCCTCTCCGTCGACCGGGCGCGCGGCCTCCGCCTCGCCCTCGCCGTGTCGGGAAGCGGCCGGATCTCCGTCGGCCGGCTCGACACGGACAATCTGACCCTGACCCTGCGCGGCTCGGGCCGGTTGACCCTCGCCGGCACCGCCAAGAAGGTCGACGCCAATCTCGTCGGAAGCGGCGACCTCGACGCCGTCCGGCTCGCGGCCGACGATGTCGACCTCTATTCGGAAACGTCGGGCGGTGTCGCCCTCACCGCCCGCCGCTCGGCGAAGGTGCGCGCCGCCGGCGTGGGGGAAGTGACGATCGGAGGGGGCGCCGCCTGCACCGTGACGGGAGTCGCCTCCGGCCAGGTGCATTGCGGCGGGTAGGGTCGAATCGCACCTGCCGTCATGCCGGACTTGATCCGGCATCCACCTTCTTCCCACCGTCGCCAAAGAAGGTGGACCCCGGATCAAGTCCGGGGTGACGATCATATTCGGATCGCGCCCTAGATCAGCATCAGCGCCGACAGCTTGGCGCTTAGCTGCGGCGGCAGCTCGGCGAGGCCCGAATCGTCGCCGTCAAGATCCTCCGGAGCGTCGGCTCCGGCGAGGTAGCGCCAGCCCTGGTGGGCGCGAAGCGGCACCGAGCGGACCGGGACGAGCTCGGGCGACAGCCGGATGATCGTCTTGCGGTCGCTCGGGCGGCTGTCGAAGCCGATGATCGCCTGGCGGGCCGCGATGCGGTGCTTCAGGATCCAGTAGAGCGAGCCGCCGATCAGCTCGTCGGCGCGCTTGGGCATGAACCGGGTGACGAGGGGCACGATCCCGTCGGTCACCCGAAGCAGCTGGCGCCGTTCCAGGGTCACGATGCTGGCGCAGTTGAACGCGACCTTGGAGAGGTGGAGCGGGTGGGGCGCGGATCGGGGCTGGGGCTGGAGGCAGTTACTTTCGGGCACGATCTTCGTCACTTAGCCGCTTCGTGCGGGAAAGTAACTGTCCCCATTTCGCGGTGTCCCCAGCTCGCGGTCGCCTAGCCGACCAGGCCGGACGCGGTCGCGAAGCCGAGGAAGATGAGGAAGCCCATCGAATCGGTGACCATGGTGACGAAGACGCTCGACGCCACCGCCGGGTCGGCGCCCGCCCGTTCGAGCGCGACCGGAAGCATCACTCCGGCGAGGCCGGCGATGACGATATTGGTCACCATCGCCGCGGCGATCACCGCGCCGAGGATCGGGTTCCAGAAGAACAGGCCGACCGCGGTTCCGATCAGCAGCGCGATCGTCACGCCGTTGAGGCAGGCGACCCGGATCTCGCGGACGATCGCGCGCATCCGGTTCGACTGGGTGAGCTGGTTGGTGGCGAGCGCGCGGACCGTCACGGCGAGGGTCTGGGTGCCGGCATTGCCGCCGACTCCGGCGACGATCGGCATCAAAGCGGCGAGCGCCACCATCTTGGCGATCGTGCCTTCGAACGAGGCGATGATCGTCGCCGGGACGACGGCGGTGCCGAGATTGGCGATCAGCCAGCGCACCCGCGCCTTGTAGCTTTCGAGGATCGGCTGGTTGATGTCGCCCTCGTCGCCCGCGCCGGACATGAGGAGGACGTCCTCGGACGCCTCCTCCTGGATGATGTGGACGATATCGTCGACCGTGATCATCCCGACGAGGCGGCCGGCCTGGTCGATCACCGCGGCCGAGATCAGGGCGTATTTCTGGAATCGAAGGGCCACTTCCTCCTGGTCCATGTCGACCGGAATCAGAGTCTGCTCGCGCTTCATCAGGTCGGCCATGGCGACCTCGCGCCGGGCCCTAAGCACCCAGGAGAGCATGCACGTTCCGACCGGATGGTGCTGCGGATCGACGACGAACACTTCCCAGAAATCGGTGGTCAGGTCCTCGCCGGCGCGCAGATAGTCGATCACCTGCCCGACCGTCCAATGCTCGGGCACGGCGATCAGGTCGCGCTGCATCAGCCGGCCGGCCGATTCCTCCGGATAGGCGAGCGCCTCCTCGATCGCCGCCCGGTCGTCGGGATCGAGCTCGCGAAGGACGGCGCGCTGCTCGTCCTCCTCGAGATCCTCGATCATCGCGACGGCGTCGTCCGTCTCCATCTCTCCGGCGAGGTCGGCGACCTGGCGCGGATCGAGCGCCTCGACCAGCTCCTCGCGGACATGGTCGTTCATCTCGGCGAGCACGTCGGCGTCGAGTATGTCGGCCAGCGCTGTGGCGAGCAGCGGCCGGTCGTCGGGGCCGACCAGCTCGAACAGGTCGGCGACGTCGGCGGGGTGGAGCGGCTCGACCATCGCCCGGGCGCCGGCGGCGTCGCCCGCCTCCACCCGCTCGATCACCTCGCGGACGAAATCGGGCTTCAGCCGGTCGTCCTCGTCGAGCCGGGTGTCTGCCGGGGCCGGAGCGGACGCGGCGAGGGCTGGCGCGAGGGTCGGCGCTTCGGGATCGCTCTCGCTCATCGCCCTCTCCTGCCGGTGCCCCTGGAACGGACGTTCCCTAGGCCCGCCGTTCCGCCCTGTCGAGATTTCGCCGGACGCGGACGGAAATCCCCTCTCCCCGGCGGGGAGAGGGTAGGGAGAGGGGGCTCGGCTTGCGCGACTGGCCTCCGACGCCGAACCCCCTCACCCCAGCCCTCTCCCCCAAGGGGAGAGGGGGAGATAGGGTGGCACCGCTACCGACATTCCCCTAAGGGCGCTTCCACATTCTCCTGGAGACCCAAGCCATGGCCAACGAACTCAACACCCTCGTCCTCAACCTGGATAGCGGCGGCGACGTCGTCATCCGTCTGCGTCCCGATCTCGCTCCGGGCCATGTCGAGCGCATCCGCGAGCTCGTCCAGGAAGGCTTTTACGACGGGGTCGTCTTCCACCGGGTGATTCCCGGCTTCATGGCGCAGGGCGGAGACCCGACCGGGAGCGGAATGGGCGGCTCGGACAAGCCGAACCTCAAGGCGGAGTTCAGCAGCGCTCCGCACGTCCGCGGAGTCGCCTCGATGGCCCGCTCGCAGAACCCGAACAGCGCCAACAGCCAGTTCTTCATCTGCTTCGACGACGCCCGCTTCCTCGACAACCAGTATACCGTCTGGGGCGAGGTGACCGAGGGCATGGAGCATGTCGACGCGCTCCCCAAGGGCGAGCCGCCGCGCGAGCCCGGCAAGATCGTCAAGGCGAGCCTGAAGCCCTGACGTGACGGCCCGGCCGGTCACCCTCGTCACCGGCGCCTCGGCCGGGCTCGGAGTCGAATTCGCCCGCCAGTGCCGGGCGAAGGGACAGGAGGTCGTTCTGGTCGCCCGGCGGCGGGAACGGCTGGAGGCGCTGGCGGGGGAGCTGGCGGGGGAGCTGGGCGGAGCGCATGTCGTCGCCGCCGATCTCTCCGACCCCGGCGCCCCGGAGCGGCTTCTCGAGGAGGTCGAGTCGCTCGGCCTGACCGTCGAGACGCTGGTCAACAATGCCGGCTTCGGCGCCGCCGGCCGGTTCGACTTGCTGCCGGCCGAGCGCCAGGCGGAGATGATCGACCTCAACGTCCGGGCGCTCACCCTGCTCTGCCGCCTCGCCCTCCCGGCGATGCTGTCGCGCGGCCGGGGCTTCATCCTCAACGTCGCCTCGACCGCCGCCTTCCAGGCCGGGCCGAACATGGCGGTCTATTATGCCGGCAAGGCGTTCGTCCTGTCGCTGACCGAGGCTCTGCACCAGGAGACGAAGGGGACGGGCGTCCACGTCACCGCCTTGTGCCCCGGTCCGACCGCGACCGAGTTCTTCGAGGTGGCGGGCGCGGCCGACGGGCGGCTGGCGAAGATCGCGACCGACCCGGTCGCGGTGGTCCGCGCCGGCCTGGAGGGCCTTGCGAGGAACCGGGCGATCGTCATCCCCGGGGTGGCGAACAAGGTGGGCGCCCAGGCGAACCGGCTGCTCCCGCGCGCGGCGATGCGCAGGATCGTGGCGCGGATCAAGGCGTGAGGAGCAAGTCCTCCGCTGCCTTCGCGGGGGAGGGGGACCATGCGAAGTCCGGTGGAGGGGCTCCTCGAGCCTTTCAGGCCTCCAAAGCGCCCGGCGAGAAGAGCCAGTCGTGAAAGATCCGAACCGGGCGGCGCTTCAAGGCTGAGCGGCGGCAGGCGAACCAGTAGCTGTACGGGCTGTCGACCTTGAGGTCGAAGAGCTGGACGAGCCGGGGGTCGTGCGATCCCTTGAGGTGGCTCTCCAGCATGAAGGCGACTCCGAGGCCCTGGGCGGCCGCGTCGAGGATCAGCTGGCCGGAATCGAAATGGTCGACCGCTCCGGGCTGGAGGTCGGGAAGGCCGACCGAATCGCGCCACAGGTCGAACGTGTCGGGCATGTCGCGGTGGAGGAAGATGGTCGTCCCGGCGAGGTCGGCGGGCCGGCGCAGCTGCTCGCCCAGCTCGCGCGACGCGATGGCGATCGCGCAATTGCTGTCGATCCGCCGCGAATAGAGGGTTGGATCGACCTCGGTGGTGATGGCGATCGCCGCGTCGAGCCCCTCGTCGAGCCGGGCGATCCGGTTGGCGCCGGTGTCGATGTCGATGTGGAGGTCGGGATATTGGGCGCGCAGGGTCGGCAGGTTCGGCATCAGCCGCTGCGAGGCGAACAGCGAGGGCACGGCGAGCCGCAGGCGCATCATCTCGGCGTTCCCCGCCGCCCGCTCCATCGCGACGGCGAGCGCGTCGACGGCCGGGCCGATCCCGGCGAGCAGGCGCTCGCCGTCCGGGTTGAGGTGGACGGCCTGGTGGCGCCGCTCGAAAAGGGGGTGGCCGACGAAGCGCTCGAGCGCCTGGATGCGACGGGTAAGAGCGGGAGAGGACAAAGCAAGCGCTTCCGCGGCGGCCTTCAGCGACCCGTCCCGGGCGACCTGGACGAACGCCTCGATGGCGGTGAGGGGCGGCAGTCTGCGCATCGTAGGAGCACCTCCAATGGTGCGCTGCAACGCAGGGCTCTTCCGTAACGATCCCGGAAAATCGCCGATAAGCAGATGCAGCTTGTGCATCCGTAACATATTCCTTCGCACTTGCACAATAACCGTGCCGGCGCGAAAAAGACCCTGCCTTTCAGGCATCCTCTCCTAAAAACTTTCAGGGCCGGCTCCTTCGGGGACCGGCCCTTTTTTTTGGACCTCGCGGGCTGGCAGCTTGGTTGTGTGCTCCTATCTGCCTTCGGGCACAGGAGACGATTCGACATGGCCGACGAGGAAAAGCAGCAGCCGGCCCGGCTGCAGGTGGCGACGATGCGGCCCGAGGACAGCGGCCGCGGTCTCGCCCGGCTGCCCCGGCGGCTGATGGCGCTGCTCGAGCTGGCCGAGGGCGACGTCGTCGAGATCGGCGGCAAGCGATCCACTCCCGCCCGCGCGGTGGGGCCCTATCCCGAGGACGAGGGGCTCGACATTGTTCGGCTCGACGGCCTTCAGCGCGCCAATGCGGAGATCGGCTCTGGCGACTACGTCACCGTCCGAAAGGCCGAGTCGAAGGCGGCGCAGCGGGTCGTCTTCGCGCCCGCGCAGAAGAATCTGCGGCTCCACGGCTCCGCCCAGGCGCTGAAGCGCAGCTTCGGGATGAAGCCGCTGACCGCCGGCGACGTCGTCGCCACCACCGGCCAGCAGCAGGTCCAGCGCGGCGACATCCCGCCCGAGCTTCGCCAGATGCTCGCCTCGCCGGCTTATGCGCTCCAGGAGATAAGGCTCACCGTCGTTTCGACCGCGCCGAAAGGCATCGTCCATATCGACGCGACCACCGAGGTCGAGCTTCGCCCCGAATATACCGAGGCGACCGAGACCCGGCGCGCCGACGTCACCTACGACGATCTCGGCGGGATCGGGGCGACGATCGACCAGCTTCGCGAGATGGTCGAGCTTCCGCTCCGCTATCCCGAGATATTCGAGCGGCTCGGAGTCGACCCGCCCAAGGGCGTGTTGCTCTACGGCCCTCCCGGAACCGGCAAGACCCGGCTCGCCCGGGCGGTGGCGAACGAAAGCGACGCCAACTTCTTCCACATCGCCGGGCCGGAGATCATGGGCTCGGCCTATGGCGAGAGCGAGCGGCGGCTACGCGAGGTTTTCGAGGAGGCGGGCAAGGCCGCGCCCTCGATCATCTTCATCGACGAGATCGACTCGATCGCGCCCAAGCGCGGCCAGGTCCAGGGCGAGACCGAGAAGAGGCTGGTCGCCCAGCTCCTCACCTTGCTCGACGGGCTGGAGCCGCGGCAGAATACGGTCGTGATCGCCGCGACCAACCGGCCCGAGGCGATCGACGAGGCGCTTCGCCGGCCCGGCCGCTTCGACCGCGAGATCGTCATCGGAGTCCCCGACGAGGGGGGCCGGCGCGAGATCCTTGGGATCCACACTCGCGGAATGCCGCTCGACGGCGGGGTCAACCTTCCCGAGCTGGCTCGGCGCACCTACGGCTTCGTCGGCGCCGACCTCGCCGCGCTCGTTCGCGAGGCGGCGATCGAGGCGGTCCGTCGGATCATGCCGCGGATCAACCTCGAGGAAGGGACGATCCCGCCCGAGGTGCTAGACACCCTCGCGGTCACCGGCGCCGACTTCGAGGAGGCGATCAAGCGGGTCCAGCCTTCGGCAATGCGCGAGGTGATGGTCCAGGCGCCGACCATCGGCTGGGACGATATCGGCGGGGTCGACGAGGCGCGCGAGCGGCTTCGCGAAGGAGTCGAGCTGCCCCTGAAGCACCCCGACGCGTTCAAGCGCATGGGGATCCGCCCGGCCAAGGGCTTCCTCCTCTATGGGCCGCCGGGCACCGGCAAGACGCTTCTCGCCAAGGCGACGGCGCGCGAGGCGGAGGCGAACTTCATCGCCACGAAATCGTCCGACCTCCTGTCCAAATGGTATGGCGAGAGCGAGCAGCAGATCGCCCGACTGTTCGCCCGCGCCCGCCAGGTCGCCCCGACCGTGATCTTCATCGACGAGCTCGACAGCCTGGTCCCCGCCCGCGGCGGCGGCCTCGGAGAGCCGCAGGTGACCGAGCGGGTGGTCAACACCATCCTCGCCGAGATGGACGGGCTCGAGGAGCTGGGATCGGTGGTGGTGATCGGCGCCACCAACCGGCCGAACCTGGTCGACCCGGCGCTGCTTCGCCCCGGCCGCTTCGACGAGCTGATCTACGTGTCGGTTCCGGACGAGGAAGGGCGCCGCCACATCCTTGGGATCCACACCGCCAAGATGCCGCTCGCCGGCGATGTCGATATCGACAGCCTCGCCCGCCGGACCGAGCGCTTCACGGGCGCCGACCTCGAGGACCTCGTCCGCCGCGCCGGCCTGTTCGCGCTCCGCGGCGCGATGGACGCGAAGGAAGTCTCCATGGCCGATTTCGAGCACGCGCTCGAGGAGACGAGGGCGTCGGTCACCGAGGAGGTGGAGCGCGACTATGAGCAGATGCAGGGCCGATTGAAGCAGGACGCGCTGAGCGCCGGCGGCGGGATCGGCTTCATCGCTCCGGGGATGCTCCACCCGCGCGGGCCGAAGGGGGCGGATTGAAGCGGGGCTGGCCGCGATGACGGAGCCGGGTGGTCATCACGGCAATCGAAGCCCCTGTTCCCCGGCGAAGGCCGGGGCCCAGCCGTTTGAGGGGCCTGGGTCCCGGCCTTCGCCGGGAAACGATGCGGCCTCGCCGGACCGTCCCTAACCCGCCTCCGCTAGTCCCTCCCGCTGGCGGGAGAGGTGGAGGTAGCGCTCGGAAAAGTCGGCGGCGGAGCGGAGGCGCTCCCAGTCGGGGAAGCTGACGAAGCGCCGCTGCCGCTTGATCAACCCTTCCTCCTCCAGCGCCTTCAGGGTGCGGTTGACGTGGACGGCGGTGAGCCCGATCGCGTCGGCGAGCTGCTCCTGCGACATCGGCAGCTCGTAGCCATATTGCTCGGCCAGGCCGTAGGCCTTCAATCGGAGCGCGAACTCGCAGAGCAGGTGGGCGACCCGGCCGCGGGCGTCGCGGCGGCCGACGTTCAGAACCCATTCCCGAAAGATCGACGCCTCGACGAGGATCGAGACGAGGATGGCGTGGCCGACGGCGGGCCGCTCGCGCGCCAGCGCCTGGAGGTCGCGCCGGGCGATGAAGGCGAGCTCGGCTCGGGTCAGGGTCTGGACGCTGTGGTCGGCGACGTCGAGGAAGAGGTGCTGGAAGTCGAGCGGCTCGCCGGGGACGTGGATGCTGACGATCTGCCGCGCCCCGTCTCCGGTCAGCTTCTGGCGAAAGGCGAATCCGGAGACGACGACGGCGCAGGGCCCCGGAACGTCGCCCTCGCGAGTCGTGTAGGTGTGGGGGTCGACGGTTCGAAGCGTGTAGGGAAGAGCGAGGATCGCCGCTCGGTCCGCCTCGTCCAGTGGAGCATGTATGGCGAGCTTGCGCACCAGCAGATCCAGCGGATCGGTCACGGCCGGCACTTCCCTCTACCCCCCTCCTCCCGGGACGAACGGGAGCCGGACTGCCGAGCGACGATGCACGGCAACCTTCGACCCAAGGGTTAGGCCCGGTTCGACCCCGCCGCGCTAAAATATGATGCGCACGACCAGCCTATCAAATGTTAAGAATCGCCCGCGCGCGAACAACCCGACTTGACGCAGATCAACACTCGAGGTGCGGGAGTGGCGTAGGATGGCCGCGATGCCGCGCTTCTACTTCCACCTCAAGAACGATCTGATCGTCGACGATCTCGAGGGGCGGGAGCTTGCCGACGTCGAGGCCGCGGTCGGCGAGGCCCGGCGGAACGTGCGCGCGCTGGCGGCGGAGCAGGTGCGGCAGGGGCGGCTCGTCCTCCATCATCATATCAGCGTCGCGGATTCGAGCTGAAGGGTGGTCGCGAAGGTGACGTTCGGCGACGCCATCGCGATCGAGAGGTGAAGGCGTCCCCATCTAGGTCCCGGCGCGGGCGACGCTCGCCTCCGGCTTGGCCGTCGGAAGGTGGAGGTAGCGCGGGTTGAAGTCGCCGAACTCGCGCATCTGGGGCCAGTCGGCGATGCGAATGCGGCGCCGGTCGCGTTCGAGGAAGCCTCGCAGCTCGAGCGTTCGGATGGTTCGGTTGACGTGGACGGGGGTGAGCCCAAGCGCGTCCGCGAGCTGCTCCTGGGTCATCGGCAGCTCGTAATCGTCGCTGTCGGAAAGTCCCTGCGCCTTGAGCCGGACGCCAAGCTCGCACAGCAGATGGGCAAGCCGGGCCGGAGCGTCGCGGCGCCCGACGTTGAGAATCCATTCGCGGAAGATCGACGATTCGACCAGCATGAGCACCCGCAAGGCATGGGCGACACCCGGCCGAGCGGCCATCAGGGCCCGCAGCTCCCCGCGCGGCACGACCGCCAGCTCGGCGCGGGTCAGTGTCTGGACGTTGTGGTCCGATACGTCGAGCAGGAGGTTCTGGAGATCGAGGGGATCACCCGGAATATTGAGGGCGACGATCTGCCGAAGGCCCTCGCGGGTCTGCTTGTGCCGGCAGGCGAGGCCGGAGACGAGGATCGAGCAGGCTTCCGGCCTGTCGCCCTCGCGGACGGTATAGCTTTGCGCTTCGACAAGGCTCATCCTGTGAGGGAGCGCCATGATCGCGTCGCGATCCTCATCCGCGAGCGACGCGTGAGTCTCCAGCTTGCGGATGAAGAGGTCGAATGGACCTGGAATGGATGACATCTGCGACTCCCGCGTCGAAAGGGCGGGAGTGCGAAGTCTCTCTCGGTCGCCTCTGCCCGATAAATCGCGAGGCGATGGAGGGATAATGATCCAAGTAGGCTGTGGGTTCAATAACATTCGATAGGCCCGGTATCGGCGGTCCTAGCCGGGCGCCGCGCCGCCGGCGCGAAGCCTCACCCACGCGGCGAGGAGGAGCAGAAGGCCGGCCACCGCCAGGAAGGGCAGCGGCATCCACAGGCCGTAGAGCGCCACGCCCGCGGCCGGGGCGGCGATATAGGCCACTCCGTTGACCGAGGTGACCATCCCGGCGACGGCGTTCTGCTCGTCGGGGCGCACCGCGAGCGAGGCGCCGCTGGTGAAGCCGGGGCGGAAAAATCCGAAGCCCAGGGAGGCGAGGGCGAAGCCGATCGTCACTCCGTACATGGTCCCCGAAAGCCCCGTCGCCGCCGTTCCCAGCGCCGAGAGGAGGAGGCCCCAAAGGACGAGCTGGCGCGGGGTCAGGCCGAGCCACGGGATCAGACCCCATTGGGCGAGCAGGGTGGCTCCGGCCCCGGCCATCAGGACGATCGCGATCGATTGCTGCGCCTCGCCGAGCGGAACTCCGGAGCGGTCGATGACGAGGAAGCCGATCGTTCCCAGGAGGGCGGCATTGCCGTGGCCGCCGACCGTCCCGATGACGTGCCAGGGAAGGACCCGCGGATCGGTCCACTTGAGCTTCGCCCCGGGCGCCGGGTCGCGCTCGGCGCCGGGAACGAACAGCCCGCCCATCGACGGGTAATCGGCGACTTCGCCGCGCGCGGCGGACCGGGGCGTATCGTCCGGAAGCCGGGCGACCAGGACGGCGAGCACCGCCGCGCCGATCGCGGCGAAGACGAACAAGGGCCCGGCGAGGCCGAGCGGCTCGAAGATGAAGAGCGGCGCGATGGCCGGGCCGATGATCGTCCCAAGCCCGAAGGAGGAGGCGAGGCCGGAGAGGTAGGCGGTCCGCTCCGCCCCCTCGGTCCGGGCGGCGATATAGGCCTGGACGGCGGACGGGGAGGCGGAGCCCCAGCCGCCGTAGATCGCCCGGCCGAAGATGAAGATGACGAACACCGCGGTGGGCGCGATCAGCCGGTGAAGCCCCGCCGCGAGGATCGTCCCGCAGATCGTCATCGAGGCGATGAAGCCGTAGAGACCGAGCCGCATCAGCGCCCGCCGGCCGCGCCGGTCGGCGCGCCGCGCCCAGTGCGGCGCGACCGCGACCCACACCACCGCCGAAAGGCTGAACGCCACCGCCACCCACAGGTCGGCGATCTTCAGCTCGCGGCCGATCGCCGGCATCAGCGACTGCATCGCGGTGTTGCCCGACGCGGCGACCAGCATCACCGCGAAGAGCAAGGCGAATCGCTCTCGGGAAAGGGCGGCGGGGGCGTTCACGGCCTTCCGTTCGCACATAGGGTTCGAACTGTCCCGCATTTGGGTTATTTGGGCGCCGATCGGGCGCCGCCCTTGCCATCGCGGCGTTGATTTGCCAACGCAGGCACCTTCACCCAGAATATGGACCAGGCATGACCTTTCCCGGCGAACAAGCACAGCGGAGCCGCGCCTTTGCGCGGCGCACGGGCGGCGGGCCGCTCTGGCAGTTCCTTCGCGGCTTCATCAAGCACCCGGTGATGGTCGGCTCCGTCATCCCCTCGTCGCGGATGCTGATCGACAAGATGCTCTCTCCGGTCGACTGGAAGACGTGCAAGCTGTTCGTCGAATACGGCCCGGGCGTCGGCACGTTCACGCAGGAGATCCTGTCGCGCCTGTCGCCGGACGCGATCCTCCTGACGATCGACACCAACGCGGATTTCACGACCTATCTGAACGGCAAGATCCGCGATTCGCGGCTCCGCGCGGTGACCGGATCGGCGGCGGACGTTCGCGAGATCCTAAACGATTTCGGCCTCGACGGCGCCGACTACGTCCTCTCCGGCCTGCCCTTCTCGACCCTTCCGCCCGGAGTCGGCCCGGCGATCGCCGAGGCGACCGCGGACGTGCTCAGGCCCGGTGGGGCGTTCCTGGTCTACCAGTTCTCGCCCAAGGTCCGGCAGTTCATCGCCCCTTATTTCCGCCGCATCGACCGCGGCTTCGAGTGGGTGAACATCCCGCCGGCGACGCTTTTCTGGGCCTGGAAGGATTGACCTCATCCCCCTCCCTGCGCGCAGGGAGGGGACGGGGGTGGGTAGGTCTCCGCCGGCAGGGCTTTTGCGACTACGCACCCACCCCCAGCCCCTCCCTGCGTGCAGGGAGGGGGGCGAAGCCTAGCGCTTGAAGTTCAGCCTGCGCGCGATCCGATAGTCGGCGACGGCGACGATGAAATAGCCGAGCGCCCAGCGCAGGCGGTTGAACCAGGTGCGCTGGCGCCGGTGCTCCGCCAGGGTGATCGGCTCGCTCGCCTTCACCTCCCGATCGACGAATCGGCGCATCTCGGCGGCGAAGCCCTTGTCCTCGATCCGGAGCATCATCTCCAGGTTCAGGAACAGGCTTCGCATATCGAAATTGGCCGATCCGATATGCACGACGTCGTCGACGACGAAGAGCTTGGTGTGGAGCTTGGTCGGCTGGTACTCGAATATCTCGACCCGCCGCTTCAGAAGCCAGTTGTAGGTGCTCCGCGCCGCGGCGATGGTCGCGTTGTTGTCCGACTTGGCGGCGGTGAGAAGCCGCACCCGGCCGCGCCGGGCGACCTTGGTCATGCGCCGGAGCATCGCCGGGGCCGGAGCGAAATAGGCGGCGATGATGTCGAGCCGGCTGGCGTCGAGCATGTCCCGCCGGACCGCCCGCGCCCAGGGGCTAAGCCGGCGGGTCGGGCCGCCGAAGAGCCAGTCGAGCGGCCCTTCGGTGACGCTGTGCTGCTGGAGCATCCGGCGAAGGTCCCGGCTTCGCGCGTGATGGCCGCTCGTCCAGCGGAACAGATCGTCGAAATAGCGGACGAGGCAGCCGACGCCGGGACCGGCGACTTCCAGCCCGATGTCCCGCCATGCGCCCGATTCGACCGTTCCGAAATAATCGTCGGAGATGTTGAAGCCGCCGATGAGCACCCGGTCGCCGTCGGCCAAGGCGAGCTTCTGGTGGTTCCTGAGCAGATATTTGCGCCCGTAATTGGGGCTGAACCGGCAGAAGCTGACGTCCGAATCGATCAGTGGCTGGAAGAAATCGAGATTGCCGGTCGATCCGAAGCCGTCGACCAGCACCCACACCTTCACCCCGCGGCCGGCCGCCGCGACCAGGGCGTCGCGGACGCGGGTCCCCGCATTGTCGTCCATGAACATGTAGTAGAGGAAGCGAAGGGTCTCCCGAGCCTCCTCGATAAGCTCGATCAGCGCATCGAGCCGCTCCGGCCCCTCGGGAAGCAAGGTAAGGCGGTTGCCGCCGACGTCGGCCGCGACCGCGGGCTCGTTCACTGGACCTTCGGTCATGGCACGGCATGACCCGGCTTCGGGCGCAGGGCAAGCCTTGGTTCCAAACATTGACTTTCTTGGGAACCACCCATATCTCGCCCGCTCTCCCCCTACATCGTCCAGCGGAGCTCCACAGATGGCGCGCGTTACCGTCGAAGATTGCGTCGACAAGATCCCGAACCGGTTCGACCTGGTGCTCCTCGCGGCCCAGCGCGCGCGCCAGATTTCGGGCGGCGGAGACCTCACCATCGATCGCGACCGCGACAAGAACCCGGTCGTCGCCCTGCGCGAGATCGCGGAGGAGACGGTGAAGCCGCGGCATCTCGAGGAATCCCTGGTCGGAAGCCTCCAGCGCGTCCAGGTCGACGACGACGAGGCTCCCGACGAGGTCGGCTCGCTGTCCCAGTCGGCCGAGGCGCTTCGCCTCACCGCGGCGGCGCCGCCCCGAAACAACAATGCCGGCGGCGACTACGAGTAAGATTTCCGGGGGCGGGCCCCTCGGCCTCGTCCTTTTCGAGACGGCGATAGGCCGCTGCGCCCTCCTGTGGCGCGGCGGCCTTGTCGTTGGAGCGGCGCTTCCGGAAGCGGACGAGGCGGCGATGCGGGCAGCGCTGGCCCGGCGCTTCCCAGGCGCGGTGGAGGCGGATCCGCCGGAATTCGTCCGCGATGCCGCCGCCAGGATCGTCCGGCTGCTTTCCGGCGAGGCGGTCGATCTCTCCGATCTTCCGCTCGACCTTTCGAAAGCGTCGGATCTCGAGCGGAAGGTCTATGCCGCCGCCTTGCGAATACCGCACGGAGAGGTCCGCACCTATGGCGAGATCGCCCGCGAGATCGGCGCTCCCGGAGCGGCCCAGGCGGTGGGCGTGGCGCTCGGCCGCAACCCGGTCCCGATCGTCGTCCCCTGCCACCGAGCTATCGCCTCCGGCGGCAAGAGCGGCGGCTTTTCCGCGCCGGGCGGGGTCTCGACCAAGTTCAGGATGCTGGAAATAGAGCGGGCTCGGCGCGCCGGCGACGGCGGCCTGTTCGATTCGCTCCCGCTGGCGGTGAAGCCTGGGAGCTAGGCCTGCTTCGAAACCCGGCGACCACGAGACACGAAGAAGACCCTCATCCCAGCCTTCTCCCGCGAGCGGGAGAAGGGGCCTCCCAGTCCCCTCTTCCCCCCTCCCGTCGGGCGAGCGGGAGAAGGGGCCTCCCGGGATTCCCCTCTCCCGCTCGCGGGAGAGGGTAGGGTGAGGGTCTTCTTCTTCTTCTTCTTCTTACCCTAAGCCGCTTCGCTTTTGCCGATCTCGGCGCGATCCACCCATTCCATGTCGCCCACCGTCAGCGGCCGTCCGTCCTCGGAACAGACGGCGATGGGAGCGATGGGGCGACGGTTGAAGCGATCGACCAGCACCGGGTTGGAGGGCACTCCCGACACCCAGCGCTCGCCCCATTGGCGCAGCGCCAGAAGCACCGGAAGCAGGTCGCGGCCCTTCTCGGTCAGCCGGTAGGCGACCTTGCGGCGATCGTCCGGGTCCGGATCGCGGCGCAATATCTCGTGCTCGACCAGCCGGCCGAGCCGGTTTGAAAGGATGTTGCGGGCGATTCCGAGATTCGACTGGAATTCCTCGAAATGATGAAGGCCGTTGAAGGCGCCGCGAAGGATCAGGAACGACCAGCGCTCACCGACGACTTCGAGCGCGGCGGAGATACCGCACTCGGTGAATACCTCCCTGAGCCGCTCGATCTTGATCATGTGCCTCAACCCACGGCCTTTTCGGCCTCTCCATAGCGCAATCCGTTCGGGTTGCGAAGTGCAACCGGCCTCACCGTCGGCGCCGTGTGCCTTAAGTCCTTGCAACGCCGCGGCGCCGCACCCAATGTCGAGGCGGTGCTAAGGCAATATGAACTCGTCGAAAAGGTAAGGGCCTACGATCCCGACGCGGACGAGGCGATGATCAACCGCGCCTACGTCTTCTCGATGCAGAAGCACGGCACCCAGACCCGGGCCTCGGGCGATCCCTATTTCAGCCATCCCATAGAAGTCGCCGGGATTCTCACCGACCTTCATCTCGACGACGAGACGATCGTCACCGCCATCCTCCACGACACGATCGAGGACACGGTCGCGACGCCGGAGGAGATCGAGAAGCATTTCGGCCAGAACGTCGCCCGCCTGGTCGACGGGGTCACCAAGCTTTCCAAGATCGAGGCGCAATCGGAGAGCCAGCGCGCGGCCGAGAACCTTCGCAAGTTCCTGCTCGCCATGTCCGGCGACATCCGGGTGCTGCTGGTCAAGCTCGCCGACCGGCTCCACAACATGCGCACCCTCCACTTCATCAAGTCGGAGGAGAAGCGCCGCCGGATCGCGCGCGAAACGATGGATATCTATGCGCCGCTCGCCGAGCGGATCGGCATGTACGAATTCATGACCGAGATGCAGACCCTCGCCTTCCGCGAGATCGAGCCGGACGCCTATGCTTCGATCGCCAAGCGCCTCGAGCAGCTCCACAGCGGCGGCGGGGAGAAGATGATCGACCGCATCGCCCGCGGCCTCAAGGCGCATCTCGAGGCCAACGGGGTCGAGGCCGAGGTCCAGGGTCGCGAGAAGCATCCCTATTCGATCTGGCGCAAGATGGCCGAACGGCACGTCAGCTTCGAGCAGCTCTCCGATGTCATGGCGTTTCGCGCCATCGTCCCGACAGTCGACGAATGCTACCGGACGCTCGGCCTCATCCACCAGCGCTGGCCGGTGGTTCCGGGCCGCTTCAAGGACTTCATCTCCACTCCGAAGCGCAACGGCTACCAGTCGCTCCACACCACCGTCATCCACGACGAGCAGATGCGGATCGAGGTCCAGATCCGCACCCGCGAGATGCACGCCCGGGCCGAGCACGGGCTCGCCGCCCACTGGGCCTATAAGGAGGGGGAGGTGCAGGCCTCCGCCCAGCATCCCTGGATCAGCGACCTCGTCGAGATACTCGAGCACGCCGCCTCGGCCGAGGAGCTGCTCGAGCACACCCGGATGGCGATGTACCAGGACCGGATCTTCGCCTTCACCCCCAAGGGCGAGCTCATCCAGCTCCCCAAGGGCGCGACTCCGGTCGATTTCGCCTACGCCGTCCATACCGATCTCGGCGACCAGACGGTCGGAGCGAAGATCAACGGCCGGGTGATGCCGCTCCGCACGCCGCTCGAAAATGGCGACCAGGTCGAGATCCTCGTCTCGAAGGCCCAGCACCCCCAGCCGGGCTGGCTCGCCTTCGTCGTGACCGGCAAGGCCCGCGCCAAGATCCGCCGCTTCGTCAAGTCGAAGGAGCGCGAGGAGACGGTGGCGCTCGGCCGCAAGATTTTCGACGAGATCGTCCAGCGCCTTCCCCAGCCGCTCGGCTGGGAGGCGATGGCCGAGGCCCTGAAGCGCCTCCATTTCCACGACGATGCCGGGCTGATGGAGGCGATCGCGATGAAGCGGGTCAGCGACGTCGCGGTGATGGAAGCTTTGATGCCCGGCTCGACCGGCAAGGACGGGGTCAAGCCGCCGCCGCAGCGCACCGCAATCTCGATCAAGGGCCTGACCCCGGGGGTCGCCTTCAAGCTCGCGCAATGCTGCCATCCCATTCCCGGCGACCGGATCGTCGGCCTTCGCCGCGAAGGCGAGGAGATCGAGGTCCACACGATCGGCTGCGATTCGCTCGCCAGCGGAGAGGACGCGGACTGGGTCGACCTCGCCTGGGGCGACGAGTCCGACGGCGGCACCGCGCGGCTGTGCGTCGTCATCCGCAACGAGCCCGGATCGCTCGCCGCGATCGCCGGTATCCTCGGAAGCCACGGCGCCAACATCGTCTCGATGGAGCAGGCGAGCCGCGACGGCAGCTTCCATACCTTCCACCTCGACATCGAGGTTCACGACGTGCAGCATCTGATGCGGATCCTCGCCGCGCTTCGGGCGACCGAGGTCGTCGCCAGCGCCGAGCGCCTGTAGGCGCAAGGGAGCAACCGGAGGGAAAATGGAAAGTCTCGACCGCCGCGGCGCCCTCGCCGTCCTCGCCGCCGCCGCCGCGGCGCCGATCGTCGCATGGGAGCCGGCCGCCGCCGCCATTCCCGCTCCGACGATGTGGCGCGACCCGGGCTGCGGCTGCTGCGGCGGCTGGTCGAGGAAGGTCGAAGCGGCGCTGGGCACCAAGTTCAAGGTCGTCGACAGCCCGAACATGGCGGCGGTGAAGAGCGCCCGCGGCGTCCCGGTGGACCTGCGATCCTGCCACACCGCCCTGATCGGCGGCTACGTCGTGGAGGGGCATGTGCCGGCCGAGGACATCAAGCGTCTCCTCGCGACCCGGCCGGCGGGCGCGATCGGGATCGCCACGCCCGGAATGCCGGCGGGCAGCCCGGGGATGGAGATGGGCGCGACTCGCGAGCCCTACCGGGTCTTCGCCTTCGACCGCTCCGGCCGCCGCTCCGTCTTCGCCTCGCACGGCTGACCGGATGACCGATACGCCCGCCTCGATGACCTATGGCGGCTATCTCTCGCTCGACCGGCTGCTCACCGCCCAGCACCCGATCTCGCCGCATCATGACGAGATGCTGTTCGTCATCATCCACCAGACCAAGGAGCTGTGGCTGAAGCAGATCCTGCACGAGATCGACCTTTCGATCGGCCTGATCCGCCGCGATTCGCTGTTCGAAGTGCATAAGAGCCTGTCGCGGGTCTCGCGGATCCAGGCGGTGATGACCCTGAGCTGGGACGTCCTGGCGACGATGACTCCCGCCGATTATTCGAGCTTCCGCGACGTGCTCGGCTCGAGTTCCGGCTTCCAGTCCGCCCAATTCAGGCTGTTCGAATACCGGCTCGGCCTCAAGGACGGCGGGCACCTCAAGTTCCAGGAGGAAGGCTCCGGCTGGCACGAAGCACTGGTCGACGCGCTTCACCGGCCTAGCCTTTGGGACGAGGCCAATGCCGCGCTCGCCCGGGCCGGGCTGGCGCCGCCCGCCGAGCCGGGGGAGCGGGACTGGTCGCAGCCCCACCGGCCGAGCGAGGCGATCGAGCGGGCCTGGGCGCAGGTCTATCGCGATCCCGAACGGCACTGGCCGCTCTACCAGTTCGCCGAGAAGCTGGTCGACATCGACGACTCGCTCGCCACCTGGCGGCACAAGCACGTCGTCACCGTCGAGCGAATCATCGGCGCCAAGCGCGGAACCGGCGGAACGGCGGGGGTCGCCTATCTGCAGGGCACGATCTCGAAGCGCGCCTTCCCGGAGCTATGGTCGCTCCGGACCAAGCTCTAGGGCCGGTCCTGCTCATCTGGAAACATCTGTTCCCCGGCGAAGGCCGGGTCCAGAGGCTCAGGCTGAAGAACTGGATCCCGGCCTTCGCCGGGAAACGATTCAGGGTCATCAGATCACACTCCAGCCTGCACCGCCCCATCCAAAGAAGGGGAGGCACAGGCACCTATCGCCTGCCCGCCCCCAATTTCGCCATCTCGTCTCGGACGATCTGCTCGCGCGCGGCGAGGCTGGGGTGGCTTCGGAAGATTTGCGGCCCGTCATATTTGGTCAGGTACCGCCGCCAGAAGGGGATGGCGCGGTCGAGGTCGTATCCGGCGGCCGACATCAGGCGCAGGCCCAGCCGGTCCGCCTCGGCCTCGCGGTTCCACAAGGTCGCCGCGCCGATCCCCAGGCTGGCCAGAACCCCCTCCTCGGTGCGCATCGCCGGGTGGCCCAATATGCCGTGGGCGAGCTCGTGCCCGAGCACCACGGCGAGCTCGTCGTCGCTCTGGACGAAATTCAGCATCGCCGTGGTCATGACCACATAGCCGCCCGTGTCGAACGCGTTCACCTGGGTGGAGCGGGCGAGCCGAACCCGGGCCAGGCAGGCGGGGACCGCGTCGAGCCGGAGGCGAAGCTCCCGCCCCTGCCGAAGCACGGTAAGCTCGGCCGGCCCGCCGGCGAGCGCCGCCTCGAGCTGCGCCTCGCTCTGCTCCAGCATCCGGCGCCACCTCTTGCGGTCGGGCTCGGCGGCGATTCGGACCGGGGAGGAAAAGGGATTGCCGCCGACCGCGAGGAGAACGTCGCCGGCGGCCAGCCCGGCCCGGTCGGCCGGGCTTCCGGACAGCACGGCGAGCACGCCCGGTCCTCGGTCGAGCCCGTAGCGGGCGACCATCAGCGGACGGTCCCTCGGCAGATATTCGGCGAGATGGTGAAACATCATCCCGGTGAGGGGATGCGGATCCGGACAAATGGGCCGACCGGCGAGGGAGAGGCGGTAGGCCACGGCGAGGACCCGCAGATCGTCCCGCCTAAGGGTGGTTCCGACGCCTGGGACGACGGCCGCGCCCGGCGCCGGCTCGGCCACGGGTGCGGGCATAAGCGGCGGCGCGGCGCCCGCGCAGGCGAGGCCGAGAAGGGCGAGGAGCAGGACGCGCCGTGGAAAAGCGGGCAAGGCCGACCTCATTCAGACGCAAAAATTGGCCGGATGAAGGCTAACCTCATCCGGCCAAAATCTCAGACTTCGACTACCGAGTCGACCCTTACGGGCTGTTCGGCAGGTCGTCGTCGTCGTTGTGCGTGGCGGCAAGAATGCCGAGGATGATCGCGATGAGCGCGATCAGCGGAATGATGAAGCCGCCGCGGAGCTCGCTGCCGTTGACGCTCTCACCCGCCGGCGCAACTTCCATGCCGCGAGCGGCCGTGGAGGTCTGCGCGGCGGCCATGGTCGGCGCCAGCATCAGCGCAACCGAGGTGGTCGCAGCGATAATACCCTTGAAACTCACGTCAGCTTCTCCCTTCGTACTCGAGCCTGATCTTCTCGAATTTCAGTCAGCGTTCCTATCCGAGGCTTTCGGGGCTGTCTACCCTGAATCCGCCGCATCCAAAAACCGTTTCGCTCCTCGCGGGGCGTCCCGGTTAGAAGCCTCAACCCAACGCCAAGTGCAAGCGTAGGTTCAAGCCCGTTGCACCTTATCGGCAAACTGTTGCAAAGTTGCGACAGTTCTGCCGGGCCGGAGATATTGCCCGGAAAGCCATTTTGTTTCAGGGGGTTCGCATCAGCGGCTTGGGGAGAAGGGTTTTGGCCGGAGCCTTTGGACTGTCGCGGCTCCTCGCCGTCCTCGCCGCCTGCCTGCTTCTGGCGGCGGGAACGCCCGCCTTCGCGGCGGTCACGATCACCTTCTACAGCAAGGAGCTGGGCTCCAGCTTCCCGCATGCCTTCGTCACCATGACGGGCACGCTGGACGGCAGCGGCGAACGAATCGACGCGGATTTCGGCTTCACCGCCAAGGCGGTGACCCCGGCCATCCTGATGGGGAAGGTCGGCGGAGAAGTGATCTCCGACCATGGCAAGAATTACATCAAGGGCAGCGACAAGCATTTCAGCCTGGTCCTGTCGGACCAGGAATATGGCCGGCTGATGACCACCATCGCCCGCTGGCGGACCGCTCCTCAGCCCTCCTACGATCTCGGCAGCCACAATTGCATCCACTTCGTCGGCGACCTCGCCGGAACCCTCGGGATGAAGAGCGAGGTGCCGCGCAACCTCACCCGCAAGCCGCGCTCCTACCTTCTCTACCTCACCAAGGAGAATCGCGCCTGGCTCGAGGCCCGCCACGCCGTCTTCTACGGCCGGGAGACGGCGCCCTGATCTCCGGCCCGGCTTGACATCTTCGCGCCGCTCCAGTCTTGCCGCGGCGGGCCTTGCCCCTTTTTCATCCTTCAGAAGCGAGAATCATGAGCGCGTCCAGGAACGAGCAGATCGTCGTCGTCGGTCTCGGCTATGTCGGCCTCCCGCTGGCCGTGGCGCTCGCCCGAAGCTATCCGGTGACCGGGCTCGACATCGACAGCCGCCGAGTCGAGGAGCTCAAGCTCGGCCTCGACCGCACCCGCGAGGTGGAGGAGGCGGTTCTGAAAGCCTCGTCGCTCAAGCTCACCAGCGACTCCGGCGAGTGCCGGGGAGCCGACATCTACATCGTCACCGTTCCGACTCCGGTCGACGAGTCGAACCAGCCCGACCTCGGCCCGGTGATCGGCGCGACCCGCTCGCTCGCCACCCTGCTCGACCCGGCGAGGAAGCCGGTGATCGTATACGAGAGCACCGTCTATCCCGGCGTGACCGAGGACGTATGCGGCCCTCTGATCGAGGAAGTCGCGGGGCTGGTGCGCGGCCGCGACTTCTTCCTCGGCTATTCGCCGGAGCGGATCAATCCGGGCGACCGCGAGCATACCGTGGACCGGATCACGAAGGTGGTGGCGGGCGAGACTCCCGAAGTGCTGGAGCGGCTCTGCGCGATCTACGGCGCGGTGACGTCGGGAGGCGTGTTCCGGGCCGCGTCGATCCGCGCGGCCGAGGCGGCCAAGGTGATCGAGAACGCCCAGCGCGACATCAACATCGCCTTCATGAACGAGATCACCCAGATCTTCTCCCGGATGGACATCTCCATCTGGGACGTGCTCGAAGCCGCCGGGACCAAGTGGAACTTCCTCAAGTTCCAGCCGGGCCTGGTCGGAGGCCACTGCATCGGCGTCGACCCATATTACCTAAGCTTCCGGGCCCAGCAGCTCGGCCAGGATCCCAATGTGATCCTCGCCGGCCGGGCGATCAACGACGGAATGGGCGCCTGGGTGGCCGACCAGCTCCACCAGCGGCGCGGGAAGGCGGGCAGCGCCCTGGTCATGGGGCTGACCTTCAAGGAGAACGTTCCGGACCTGCGCAACAGCAAGGTCGTGGACGTGATCCGCCGGCTCGAGACGCTCGGTCACAAGGTGACGGTCCACGATCCGCTCGCCGATCCGGCCGAGGCTCGGCACGAATATGGCGCGGAGCTCGCGGCGGACGCGCTCGAGCGGAGCTACGACCTCGTCGTCGCGGCGGTGCCGCACGAGGAATATCGCGCGCTCGGCGACTCCCGGGTGGCCGGGCTCGTCGCCGACGGAGGCCTGCTCGCCGACCTCAAGAACCTCTACGCGGGCCGCGAATTCCCCGGCGTGGAGCGGTGGAGCCTATAGCTCCCCTCTCCCGCGCTCGGGAGAGGAGGAGTGGTTCACAGCCGGTGATACGTCCGATACCAGTCGACGAACCTGGGCACGCCTTCGTCGATGGTCGTCTTCGGCTCGAAGCCGAGGTCGCGCTGGATGGCGCTGATGTCGGCATAGGTGTCGCGCACGTCGCCGGGCTGCATCTCGAGCAGCCGCCGCTCCGCCTTGCGGCCGCAGGCCTGCTCCAGGAGATCGATCATCCGGGTCAGCTCTTCCGAGCGATGGTTGCCGATATTGTAGAGCCGGTGCGGGCCGCGGCTTCCTCCCGCCTTCTCCTCGCCGTCGTCGGGCGGAGGGTTGTCGAGGCAGGCGACGACCCCGGTGACGATATCGTCGATATAGGTGAAATCGCGGCGCATATTGCCTTCGCCGAAGACGTTGATCGGCTCGCCGGCGAAGATCGCCCGGGCGAACAGCCACATCGCCATGTCCGGGCGCCCCCAGGGGCCGTAGACGGTGAAGAAGCGGAGGCCGGTCTGCGGAAGCCGGTAGAGGTGGGCGTAGGTCTCGCTCATCAGCTCGTCCGCCTTCTTGGTGGCGGCGTAGAGCGAGAGGGGATGATCGACCCGTTCCTCGACGCGGAAGGGAAGCGTGTCGTTGCCGCCGTAGACCGAGGAGGAGGAGGCGTAGACGAAGTGGCGCGCGCGCCGGTGCCGGGCGACCTCCATCACGTTGAGGTGCCCGACCAGGTTGGACTGCACGTAGGCGTGGGGATTCTCGATCGAATAGCGGACTCCCGCCTGGGCGCCGAGATGGACGATCCGGTCGAAATCCTCGCCGTCGAGCGCCCGGGTGAGCGCCTGGTGGTCGGCGAAATCCACTTCGAGGAAGCGGAACCCGTCGTGCCGGGCCAGCTCCGCCAGCCGGGCGCGCTTCAGCGCCGGGTCGTAATAATCGTTGACGATGTCGAGGCCGACCACCGCCTCTCCGCGCTCGAGCAGCCGCTGGCTGGTATGATAGCCGATGAAGCCGGCCGCGCCGGTGACGAGAATGGGCATGGTTTCGCCTGGATGGGGGAAGGTTGCTCCGGCGCTTAGCCGAAAGCGTCCGGGGAACTCAACCGCCGCGCCGGCCGCGCAAATGGTGGACTTGAGGGCGAATTTCCCGTTACGGCGGGGAGACCCTCCAAGCGCAGCCCCGGGGCGAGCAACGTTGTCCTTAAGTCCGGCCAAATTCACCAGCGGGCGGCGCACGCTCTGGCACCGCGTGCGGTTCCAGCTCGGCGTCGGGCTGCTTCTGGCCGTTCTGCTGCCCTACGGCGTGCGCTACCCGTTCGACTCGCCGGCGGGAGACCTCGCCGCGCTCAACGATTCGCTGGTGGGAACCACCCTGGCGCTCATCGCCGGCTATTACGCCTTCCGCCGGGTCTCGCATTATCCGGGGGTCCGCGCCTCCTACCACATCCTGCCCTCGTTCGCGGCCTCCTACGGCGCGGCGCTGGCCGTGTTCTTCTTCGCGCGGCTCGATTACAGCCGCCTCCACTTCTTCTTCAGCTTCCTGCTCGCCGCTTTCTGGTACTACATCGTCTACTTCAAGCTGCAGCGGCAGCAGAGCCTCTCGATCGGAGTCGTGCCCTACGGCGAGGTCGAGCATCTGATGGAGATCGAGGACGTGCGGTGGACCGCGCTGTCCGATCCCGCCGACAAGCCCGCGCCGTTCGACGCGATCGTCGCCGACCTGCGCTACGACCTGCCCGACGAATGGGAGCGCTTCCTCGCCGACCGGGCGCTCGCCGGAACCCTCGTCATGCACGTCAAGCAGATGGAGGAATCGCTGACCGGCCGAGTCGCGATCGAGCATCTGTCGGAGAACAATTTCGGCTCGCTCATCCCGGGCATCGTCTACGCCAAGGTGAAGCGGGTCTGGGATCTCGCCATGGCCGTCGCCGCGATCCCGATCCTGCTTCCCTTCATGCTCGTCGTCGCGCTTCTCATCCGCTTCGACAGCCGGGGCCCGATCCTCTTCCGGCAGGAGCGCATGGGCTATCGCGGGCGGACCTTCACGATGTTCAAGTTCCGAAGCATGAAGGTCCATTCGGCCGAGGATGCCCGGGCCTCGGCGATGACCCAGGACGACGACCACCGGGTCACCCGGGTCGGCCGGGTCATCCGCCGCTACCGGATCGACGAGCTTCCCCAGATCGTCAACATCCTGACCGGCGAGATGAGCTGGATCGGCCCCCGCCCCGAGGCGGTCGCGCTGTCGCAATGGTACGAGGCGGAGCTGCCCTTCTACCGCTACCGCCACATCGTCCGCCCGGGGATCACCGGCTGGGCCCAGGTCAAGCAGGGCCATGTCGCGCATGTCGAGGATGTGCTTTGGAAGCTCCAATACGACTTCTACTACATCAAGAACTTCTCGTTCTGGCTCGACCTCTTGATCGTCGCGCGGACGATCCGGACGGTGCTGAGCGGGTTCGGGGCGCGCTAATCCCCATTCGTCGCCCCGGCGAAGGCCGGGGTCTCGTGGGCGTGGAACGCAATGCCCTTTGCGGGCCGAGATCCCGGCCGTCGCCGGGATGACGAGAATCCTTCGCCGGGATGGCGGCTAGGCCGCCTCGGCGCGGCTTTCGGGCTCCTGGCGGTGCCAGGCCTGGAACATCAGCACGGCCCAAAGGGCGGGGGTGGAATCGCGCCGCCCGCTTAGATGCTCGCGCCAGCGCCGCTGGACGACGGCGGCGTCGAACCAGCCTTCGCCGGCCATGCGGGAGGGGTCGAGAAGCTCCTCGGCCCAGGGCCGCAAGGGCCCCTTGATCCACTCGCCGACGGGGATCCCGAAGCCGGCCTTGGGCCGCTCGAACAGCGCCCTAGGCGCCTCGCGGTAGAGAAGCTCGCGAAGGATGTGCTTTCCCTTGCCGCCCCTGACCTTCATCCCCATCGGGATCCGCGCCGCGAGCTCGGCGACGCGGTGATCGAGGAACGGCACCCTCGTCTCGAGGCTCACCGCCATCGCGGCTCGGTCGACCTTGCAGAGGATGTCGTCCGGCAGATAGGAGACGGCGTCGCAATACATCATCCGAAGGGTGTCCGGAGCGCCGGGCGCGAAATCCATGTCGAAGCCCGCCTCGCCCGCCTCGGCGCCGCGCACCGGCGACGGCTCGAAGCTCCATTCGTCGAGGAAGCTCGAATAGACGTCGTCGAACGAGCGGGCGGAGCCGGCGACCCGAAGCGCCTTCTTCACCTTGCTCCCGAAATGCGGCTGCCTCTGCCCGGGAAGGAGCCCGGCGGCGCTCGACCACAGGCTGGAGGGAAGCTGGCTTAGCGGCTGTCCGATCATCGCCCGAACCGGCCGCGGAAGCCGGCTAAGCCGCCGCCACAGAGCCGGTGCGGCGAAGTGGCGGTTGTAGCCGGCGAACAATTCGTCTCCGCCGTCGCCGGACAGGGCCACCGTCACCTGCTCGCGGGCGAAGCGGCTGACCAGGTGGGTGGGGATTTGCGAGCTGTCGGCGAACGGCTCGTCGTACATGGCGGGGAGAAGCGGGATGACGTCCCTCGTCTCCTTCACCGTGACGTAGCGTTCGTGATGGATGGTTCCGAGATGCTTCGCCACCGCCTTGGCATATTCGGCCTCGTTGAAGCCGGCCTCCTCGAACCCGATCGAGAAGGTGCGCACGGGAATCGACGAATATTTCTGGTAGAGGGCGACGACGGTCGAGCTGTCGATCCCGCCGGAGAGGAAGGCGCCGACCGGCACGTCCGCCACCGACTGGCCTCCGATCGCCTCCGCCAGGGTCCGCTCGAGCCGGTCGAGCGCTTCCTCCTCGTTGGTGATCGGAGCCTCGAAGCCGCGCCGCATGACGTCGCGATACGACCAGTAGCGGGTGAGCTTGACCCCGCCCTCGGCCTTGCCCTCCCGGGGCGGAGCGGAAAGGCGCCCCTTCGCCGCGTCGCGCGACAGGCTTAGGATGCAGCCCGGCTCGAGCTTGTAGAAGCCCCGGTAGATGGAAAGCGGAGCGGGGATGTAGGTCCGGGCGGCGTAGAGCCGAAGCGCCGAGCGGTCGATCTCGCCGTCGAAGCGGGGATGCTCGCGGATCGCCTTGAGCTCGGACGCGAAGACGAAGTCCGTGCCGGCCCAGCCGTAATAAAGCGGCTTCTCGCCGAACCGGTCGCGGGCGAGATGGAGCTCGCGCCGGTGCCGGTCCCACAAAGCGATCGCGAACATGCCCACCGCCTTGCCGAGAGTCGCCTCGAGTCCCCAGGCGGCGATGCAGGCGAGCAGGGTCTCGGTGTCGGAATGGCCGCGCCATTCGATCCCGGCGCCTCCGGCCGCCGCGCTCACCTCGACCCGCAGGGCGGCGTGATTGTAGATCTCGCCATTATAGACCAGCATCCAGCGGCCGTCGGCGGATTCCATCGGCTGGTGGCCGAGCGGCGACAGGTCGACGATCGAGAGCCGGCGATGGCCCAGGCCGATCCCCGCCTCGCCGTCCACCCAGACGCCCTGGTCGTCCGGGCCGCGATGGGCGATCGGTGCGATCATCCGCCGAACCAGCCCGGCCTCGGCGCGGCCTCCGGTCAGCAGTCCTGCGATTCCGCACATCCGACAAGTCTTCCGAAAGAGGGGAGGCGGCTCATTTAGCCGTTCGACCGGCTTTCGCCAAGGTTCAGCGCTCGGCGAGCAGCCTTTCGACCACGCGCTCCAGCGAGTCGCGCCACGGCGGCGCTCGGTAGCCGAAAGTCTGCGCGAACAGGTCGCTGTTCAACCGGCTGTTGAGCGGGCGCGGCGCCTTGGCCGGCCAGTCGGCGGTGGCGATCGCCGTCACCTCGGCCGAGGGCCCGCCGCGGGCGCGGCTCAAGGCGAAGATCTCGCGGGCGAATTCGGCCCAGCTCGCGGAGCCGGTGCCGGCGAGGTGATAGGTCGCCCCGGCGCCGCGTCCCGGCTCGCGCGCCCAGGTTTCGGCGATCGCGAGAAGCCCGTCGGCGAGGTCGAGCGCCGAGGTCGGGCTTCCGAACTGGTCTCCGACCACGGTCAGCGAGTCGCGGGTCTCGGCGAGGCTCAGCATCGTCCGGACGAAGTTCCTGCCGAACGGGCTGTAGACCCAGGCGGTCCGGACGATGGCATGGCCGGGCAGGCTCTCGCGAACCGCCGCCTCGCCTTCCAGCTTGCTTCGCCCATAGACGCTTCGCGGCCCGGTCGAGTCCTCCTCGCGCCAGGGCCGGTCGCCCGATCCGTCGAAGACATAGTCGGTGGAGACGTGGATCAGCCTCGCCCCGGCTTCGCGAGCCGCCTCGGCGAGCACCCGCGGAGCGACCGCGTTGAGGGCGTGCGCCGCCTCCGGCTCATCCTCCGCCTGGTCGACCGCCGTATGGGCGGCGGCGTTGATGATCAGCGAGGCGCCGGATCCGGCGACGGCCCGGCCAAGGGTGTCGGGCTCGGCGAGATCGACCTCGGGGCGCCCGACGAAGCGCAAGGCAACGCCCCGCGCCGCCGCCTTCTCCGCCAGGCTAAGGGCGAGCTGCCCGCCGAGTCCGACGACCAGGATCGGGCTCATTCGGCGGAATAGCGAAAGGTGGGCCCGGCGTCGGCGAGAAGCGGCGCCTTGGCGTCCTTGTCCGACAAGGTGGGCGCGGCGCCGTCCAGCGGCCACTCGATTCCGATCGCGGGATCGTCCCAGCGGATGCCGCGGTCGTGCTCGGGCGAATAAGGCGCGGAGACCTTGTAGAGGACCTCCGTCTCCGGCTCGAGCGTGACGAAGCCGTGGGCGAAGCCTTCCGGGACGAGGATCTGGTTCCATTCGGCCGCCGAGACGGTAAGGCCGACCCATTGGCCGTAGGTCGGCGAGCCGGCGCGAATGTCGACCGCCACGTCGAAGATCGCGCCTCGGATCACCCGAACCAGTTTCGCCTGGCCGGCCGGCGGGAGCTGGTAGTGGAGGCCGCGCAGGACGCCCTTGGCCGCCGAGAAGCTGTGATTGTCCTGGACGAAGGGCAGGTCGACGCCCTGCTCGGCGAGGGCCGGAGCGCTCCACACTTCGGAAAAGAAGCCGCGATGATCGCCGAATTTCTTCGGCCGGATCTCTAGGACTCCGTCGAGACGGAGGGGACGGACCTGCACCATGGCCGCGCTCTTAGCGCAATCGCCCGTCGCTACAAGGCGTGTTTGGCCCTTGCCGGGGCGCGGCGGGCGGTGCAGACGAGCCGCCCGAATGTCCGCTCCCGCCGTCTCGATCCTTCTGCCGACCTATAACGGCGTTCGCTACCTCCCCGAGCAGATCGATTCGATACTCGGCCAGTCGTGGCGCGATTTCGAGCTGGTGGCGGTCGACGACGGGTCGAGCGACGGAACTGCCGAGCTGCTCCGCTCCCGGGCGGAGCGCGACCCGCGCATTCGCCTTCTCGAAGCCGGCGGCAATCTCGGCCAGAAGGAGCGTCTCGCGCAGCTCGCCCGAGAGGCGCGCGCGCCGCTTCTTTCCATCGCGGACCAGGACGATGTCTGGCACCCGGAGCGCACCCGCCGCCTCGTCGAGGGACTGGGTGGCGCGAGCCTGGCCTATGGACGATCGGAGCTGATCGACGGCGAGGGCCGCCCGCTGGGCCGGACCCTGATCGAGAATTTCGGGCCGCCCCCGGCCGAGGGCGACCGGCTGGCCTTGCTGTTCGTCCCGCGCGTGTCGGGCCATTGCATGCTGGTCCGGCGCGAGGCGGCGACCGAGATGGCGTTCCGGCGCTTCCAGCCCTTCGACTGGCTGATCGCGCTCGACGCCCTGTTCTCCGCCGGCCTCGCCTATGTCGACGAGGCGATCGTCTTCCACCGCCTGCACGGCGGCAACCAGTCCAATGCCGCGGTCGACGCCCGGCCCTCGCCGCTGCAGCGGCTGAAGCCCGGCCGGATCTATGCCGAGATGCAGTCCACCCGCCGGCGGCGCTTCAACTTCCTCCAGCGGCTCGAGCATCTCGGCCATTCCCCGGTTCTCGAGACGGAGCGGAGGCGCCTCTTCATGCGGCTCGCGAGCCTCTGCCGGGATAGCTGGTTCCAGCCGGGGAGCGGCCCGCCGTTCGTCGACCGCGCGCTCCGCCGAGTCCTCGCGGACGGCCTTCGTCCGCTCGCCGGATCGGAAAGGGACTGGTTCATCGCGATGGACCATATCACCGGCCTCACCCAGGCCCAGGTCCACCCCCGCGCCTTGTACCAGTCGGCCAAGCTGCTCTTCTGGTACTGACCGCGGTCAGCGGCGCGGCTTTCGCGCGGTGAAGATCATGAATTCGCCGTGGTCGCGCGACAGCGCCGAGCGGAGGCGCTTGAGCCGCCCCGGCCCCTTCACCTCGGGCGCGGGCCGGTTCGGATCGAGCCCGGCGGCGATCCGCGCGCTAAGCAGGCCGAGCCCGCCCAGCGCCGGCGGACCGCGCCGAAGCCGGACGTCTTCGAACCCGCTCCGCTCGAGCAGCGCCTGAAGGCCGGGCCGGTTGAAGATGACGAGGTGGCGCGGCGGCTCCAGGCCCCGCCACGACCGCCCGTAGAGCGAGCGCCCGATCGAATCGATGTTCGGAGTCTCGACATAGAGCCGGCCGCCCGGCTTCAGGATCTCGTGGATGACGGCCAGGCTGCCGGCCGGGTCGTGGAGGTGCTCGATGACGTGGCTCAAGGTCACGGCGTCGTAAGTGTCGGCCTGGTCCGCCACCGAGTCCAGGCCTCCCACCGATGCGTCGATGCCGCGCCGCCGCGCGCCTTCGACCGCCTTGGGGTCGAAGTCGATCCCGCTCGCCTGCCAGCCCGCCGCCGCCGCCGCGGCGAGATAGGCGCCGCCGCCGCAGCCCACGTCGAGCACCTTGGGCGCCGGGCCGTCGGAGGGGCGGCGGTCGAGGAAGCGGTAGGTGATGTCGGCCGGCATCGCCAGCTTCCGGACCGCTCTTCCGAGCGCGTAGCCGAGCGGCATTGAGGGCTCGGAGCGGGTGCCGTAGCGCCGGTTGCGGTAGCCGTTGGCGAGGGCGGCTCGAAGCGCCTGCAGCCGGTTGGCCGGCGGCGCTGGAACCCACGGTTCCTCGTGCGTGTAATAGCGACCGTAGGCGCGGCCGATCGAGGAGGGGGTGGGGCGCGGGTCCAGATAGCCGCTTTCGCAGCCGGCGCAGCGCCACATCGTCCATTCCCCCGGCGCGACGAAGAAGATGAGATCGCGGAGCCGGTCGAAGAGAAGGGTCCGTTCCGCCACCCCGCAGACAGGGCAGCGTCCGAGCTCCTCCAGATCGGCGTCGGGCCATTCCTGATCGCTGCGCGGGAGAGTCAATCGGTCCTCGAAGGCGAAGCCGCGGGGCGCGGCAGGTGACGGGCGCCTAGCACGGGCACCGGCGAGCGGGTCAAGAAAGGATATCCGCCGCCTTCGCTTTCGTCCGGAGGCGGAGCGCGCCATGGGAGCCTGGCTCCCTCGCTTCGCCCTCGACCAATCAGAGCCGCCCTTCGTCGACGGCCCGGATGAACCCCGGAATGTCACCGCTCTGGAGCACCGGCACCGCCTTCTCGATGCGCGAGTCGTCCCAGTCCCACCAGCGGATCCGCCGCAGCGCCTCGACGGTGTCCGGTTCGAAGCGCATGCGCAGAAGCCGCGCCGGATTGCCGCCCACGACGCCGTAGGGGGGAACGTCGCGCACGACGAGCGAGCGGGCGGCGACGATCGCCCCGTCGCCGATCGACACGCCCGACAAGATCATCGCGTCCCGGCCCACCCAGACGTCGTTTCCGATGGCGACGTCGCCCTTGGATGCGGGATGCCCGACGATGTGACTGAACCGCGGCTCAAGCACGTTGAACGGATAGGTGGTGACCCAGTCGAGCCGGTGCTCGCCTCCCAGCATGATCTTCACGCCGTCGGCGAAGGAGCAGTGGCTTCCGATCGTCAGCTTGGTCGTCTTGTCGTAGGCGATGATCTCCGCCCCGCCATAGCTCTTCCGGCCGATCGCATATTCCGGATAGCGGTCGGCAAGGTAGAGGCGCGGCTCCTGGAGCGCCTGCCGAAGCCCGTGCAGCAGGTGCATAAGACGGCGGAACTGGCTCATGTCTGCGGCTCCCGGCGAAGCACCGCGCGAACTCTCGCCGCTCCGGCCTCGCGCACTTCCCTCACCTCTTCGGGGTGGCGCCAGACCACGAAGGCGCTGCCCGCGGCGAACAGCAATAGCATGAGGATCCAGCGGAGCGGCAAGCCGAGCGGCGTGAAAAGGGCGACCGCGGCCGAGGCCGAGACGAACAGCGCCTCGACCCAGATCGTGGGCGGCATCCGCTCGCGCGAGAGCCGAAACAGGAGCAGGGTGTCGACCGCGCAGCGAAGCGACCAGACCACCGCCGCCCCCCTTATGCCCCAGACGATCACCGCCGGATAAAGCAGAGCGACGTAGGGCAGGACCTCCGCCAGATGCAGCCTCGCGAGGATTCCGGGCTTCGCCTGCGCCTCCAGTCGCGCCGCCGGGACGAGAGCGAAGCTGTTCGTCCAGAGGCCGAGCAGCAGAAGGTAGCCGACGGGCGCCGAGGCCGCGCCCTTCTCGCTGCCGAGCCACACATGGAGGAACGGGCCGAGCACGATCAGCCCGCCGAGCAGCGCCGGGGTCATGATCAGCGAGAGAAATCCGAGGGCGCGCCTGGACAGGCGCTCACGCTCCTCAGGCCCCGCCAGGGCGAGCAGCGGGAACATCGCCGAGGTGAGGGATCCGGGAAGGATGACGATCTGCCAGACGAGGTTGAACGGGACGACGTAGAGCGCCACGGCCGCCGAGCCGAGCAGGGCGCCGATCAGGAAACGGTCCCAGAAGGCGAGGATCGGGCCGATGATGTTGCTGACGGTGATCCAGCCTCCGAACGAGACGAGTCGCCGCATCTCGCCCGGGAGGGGCCTTTCGGGCTTCAGGAGCGGGACGGCGCGGCGGCAGGCGGCGACCAGCAGGCCGGCGGTGAGGAGCCTCGCCGTCAGCGCGGCGGCGATGAGGTGCGAGAGGTTCGGCCCCCAGGCTACGGCCGCGAGGAGCGGGAAGAGGGCGGTGGCCGTCGAGCCGACGGTGCCCAGCAAATTGACCTTGAGAAACTCGCGCCGTCCGGTGAGCGCGCCGTTCAGGAGGCTGTTCAACAGGCCGAGCGGAAGGCACGCCACCAGCCACGGCAGCGCGGCGTCGAACTCTCCGCGAAGCGCCGGAGTCGGGACCTTGATCTGGTCGAGGGCGAGCTTGCAGGCCGGGGCGAGCAGGACCATCGCGACGAGCGTCAAAGCCCCGCTTACCCGCGCCGACGCCCAGAATATCCGGCTCCGGTCCCGCGCCGGCGCCTCGGCAAGCGCGGCGATGCTTTGCGAGGCCGCCCTGCCCAGGCCGAAATCGAAGATGTTGAAATAGCCGAGGATCAGCCAGCAGATCGCGAGCACCCCGTAGCGGTCCAGCCCGATTCGGGCGAGGTAGAGGGGAACCGTCGCCAGGGAGACGAGGATCGGCACGGCCGCGCCGGCCATGTTGTAGATCGTGTGCCGCGGGACGCTCACGCCGGCCGGCTCCCCGCGACGGCCCGGAAAGCCGTCCGACGATCAGGAAGCCGCGCGGACCCAGTGCGCCGGCGCCGCATTACAGGCCGAGCCGCTCCCCGGCATATTTCTGCTCGCGAAGCGGCCGCCACCAATCCTCGCGGGCGAGATACCAGTCGATCGTCTTGCCCATGCCGCTCTCGAAGCTTTCCGTCGGCGACCAGCCGAGCTCGCGCTCGGACTTGGACGGATCGATCGCGTAGCGGCGGTCGTGGCCGGGACGGTCGGCGACATATTCGATGAGGTCCTCGTATCGGGCTCCGCCGGCCCGGGGGCGCCGGTCGTCGAGCAGCCGGCAGATGGTGAGGACGACGTCGAGGTTGGTGCGCTCCGCGCGTCCGCCGATCAGGTAGGTCTCGCCGGGCGTCCCGTCGGTGACGATCCGGTCGAGGGCTCGGGCATGGTCCTCGACGTAGAGCCAGTCGCGGACGTTCTCGCCGCGTCCGTAGACCGGCAGAGGCCGCTCGTGGAGCGCGTTCAGGATGACCAGCGGGATCAGCTTCTCGGGGAAGTGGTAGGGGCCGTAATTGTTGGAGCAGTTCGAGACCAGGGCCGGAAGGCCGTAGGTGTGCTGCCAGGCGCGGACGAGATGGTCCGAGGCCGCCTTGGAGGCCGAATAAGGGGAGGAGGGATCGTAGGGCGTCTCCTCGGTGAAGACCCCGCTGTCGAACGGCAGGTCGCCGAACACCTCGTCCGTCGAGATGTGGTGGAACCGGAACGCCGCCTTTCGCTCCGCCTCCAGCCCCTGCCAGTAGCCGAGCGCGGCCTGGAGAAGCCGGAAGGTGCCGACGATGTTGGTCTCGATGAACTCGCCCGGCCCGTCGATCGAGCGGTCGACATGGCTTTCCGCGGCGAGGTGCATGACGGCGTCGGGCCGCTCCTCGGCGAGAAGCGCCGAGACCCGGGCCGAATCGCCGATGTCGCAGTGGACGAAGCGGTAGTCGGGGCTTGCCTCGACCTCGGCCAGCGAGGCGGGGTTTCCGGCGTAGGTGAGCTTGTCGAGGTTGACGACGCGGGTGTCGCCGCGGCCGATCAGGTGGCGGCAGACGGCCGACCCGATGAATCCGGCGCCGCCGGTGACGAGGAGGGTTCGCTTGGTCATGGGTTTTAGAATCTCTGTTCGGTCGGGGCCGCGAGCATGGTCCGCCCTTCGGAGGCTCGGCGGCGCAGGAAGTTGGCGTAATCGGACTTGCCCATCCGGTCGGCGGCGGCGAGCAGCTGGGCCTCGTCGAGATAGCCGAATTCGTAGGCGATCTCCTCGGGGCACATCACCTTGATGCCCTGCCTCTGCTCGACGGTGCGGACGAAGGACGTGGCGTCGACCAGGCTGTCGTGCGTTCCGGTGTCGAGCCAGGCGAAGCCTCGGCCGAGCCGGCTGACCCGAAGCTTGCCGGCGTCCAGATAGGCGCGGTTGACGTCGGTGATCTCGAGCTCGCCGCGCGGCGACGGCTTCACCGCCGCGGCGATGTCGAGAACCTTGTTGTCGTAGAAATAGAGGCCGGTCACCGCCCAGCTCGACGGCGGGTTGGCCGGCTTCTCGACGATGTCGGCCGCTTCCCCGGTGTCCGGATCGAACGAGACCACGCCGTAGCGCTCCGGATCCTCGACATGATAGGCGAAGACGGTTGCCCCCTCGGTCTGGGCGGCGCCTTCCTGGCAGAGCGCCGAAAGGCCGGCGCCGTAGAAGATGTTGTCGCCGAGGATGAGGGCGACGCTGTCGTCCCCGACGAAGTCGCGGCCGATGATGAACGCCTGCGCGAGCCCCTCCGGCCTCGGCTGCTCGGCATAGCTAAGCGTTATTCCCATCGCGCTTCCGTCGCCGAGCAGGGTCCGGAAATGGGGAAGGTCGTGCGGAGTCGAGATGATCAATATCTCGCGGATCCCGGCGAGCATCAGGGTCGCCAGCGGATAATAGATCATCGGCTTGTCGTAGACCGGCAGCAGCTGCTTCGAGACGGCGAGAGTCACCGGATAGAGCCGCGTCCCGCTGCCGCCCGCCAATATGATGCCCTTCAACCTTCGTCTCCGCTTGTCGTTTGCGCTGGGTGCGCCCGGCCGGGCGCGAGGGGCGCCGACGCGCGCGCGCGGCAGGCCGGTCCTCGCCTTAGCGCCATCCCCCGGCGATTGCGACGCCCTTTGATCGCCCGCGACGACCTTTGCCGTCGCCCGCCGAGGGGACAAACATCTTGTTCTCGCGGCGAATCGCGGTCAGGAGCGGGCGGTCCCCGACCCTGACGCGAAGCACGACCCGGACCGGCATGAAGATCTCCGTTGCCATGGCGACCTACAACGGCGCCCGCTACATCGGCGAGCAGCTGGCGAGCCTGGCCGCCCAGACCCGGCGTCCCGACGAGCTCGTCGTCGCCGACGACGCCTCGAGCGACGGGACGCCCGACATCGTCGAGCGCTTCGCCGCCGAGGCGCCCTTCCCGGTGCGGCTGGAACGCAATGCGCGCAATTTGGGCTTCAACGGCAATTTCGCGCGCGCGATGGAGCGCACCACCGGCGACCTGGTCCTGATCAGCGACCAGGACGACGTCTGGTACCCCGAGAAGATCGCCGCCGTGGAGGCCGCCCTCGACGGCGCGCCCGACAAGCTCTCGCTCATCCACGACGAGCATCTCGCCGACGCCGGCGGCGCGCGCCTTTCCGGAACCTTCCTCGAACGCGTCCGCAAGGTCGGCTATGGCGACCGCTATTTCGTCGCCGGCAATTGCACGGCCCACCGGCGGGTTCTGCTCCCGCTACTGCTGCCCTTTCCCGCCGAGACCAATTACGACGGCTGGATCGCGACCGTGACCGATCTTCTGGGCACTCGGCTGGTGCTCGAGCGGCCGCTTCAGATGTATCGCCGTCACGGCGGCAACAGCACCGAGCCCGAGCTCGCGACCGAGGCGCCCAACCGCTGGGCCGTCGCCGCCCGCTTCGGGCTGCGCGATCCGCGGCCCGGCTGGGCGGCGACGATCCGTCTGCTCGACGAGGCGGCGCGCCGGATCGAGGATCGCTCGGAGGCGCTGGACTCCGCCGCCGGACTGCCGATCGCCTCCGCCGCCGCGGCTCGGGCGCGCGCCGAGAAGGCCCGGCTGGAGCGCCGCGGCGCCCTCCTCTCGCTTCCGCGGCCACGCCGCGCCCTGGCCGTGGCCCGCCTCTGGCTGGGCGGCTTCTATCGCGACTTCGAAGGCGTGAAGAGCGCCGCCAAGGACGCCCTTCGCCCCTAGCCGTCGAGGGCCCGGAGAGTCCGGGCGGGCGCTCCCGCGCTCAATGTCCGACCGTCCAGGCTCGACGTCACCACCGAATTGGCGCCGACGATCGCACCGTCGCCGATCGTCACTCCGCGGGTCACCGTCACATGGGTTCCGAGCCAGACGTTGCTGCCGATCTCGACCGGCGCGGAGACGAGCGGCTGCGCGCGATAGGGGAGGTCGCTCCGCGCGAAGCCATGGTCCTGATCGCGAATGGTGACGAAGGCGGCAATCAGCGCGTCTCGGCCGATGGCGACCCGCTCGAAGGCGACGATGGTGCAGCCCGGACCGATAAAGCCGTCCGCGCCGATCTCGATCGTTCCGCCTTCCGCCATGAGGCTGGCCCCGCTGCCGATATGGACCCGGTCGCCGAGCACGAGCCTTCCGCCCGACGGCAGGTTGATCCACGCGCCGCGCCCGATCGTCACCCCCGCGCCGGCCTCGAACCCTTCGAACAGGCACCGGTACCACAGGATCCGAAGGCGCGACGCGAGGCGCCGGGCGGCGGCGCGAAGCCCCCGAAGCACTTTGCGCATCCACCGCATCCAGCCCCTCCTCTCCCCTTGATAGCCGGATCGCGCCGCGCCTGCGAACCCCCAAGCGGGGTTCAGCTCCGCGCGGTGCCCAGCATCAGCTCCAGATAGCGCTTGGCCGAGTCCGAGCCCGACAGGGTCTCGGCCCGCTCGCGAAGGCGCGCCGGATCCGGCGGCGAGTCGAGGGTGCGCGCCATCGCCTCCGCCAGCGCTTCGGTGTCGCCCACCGGGGTCAGCGGCCCGAGCGCTCCTCCCGCGAGCACTTCGCGCGGTCCCGCCGGGCAGTCGGTGCTGACCACCGGCACGCCGAAGCGCATCGCCTCGACTAGGACGTTTCCGAAACCCTCGTAATCGGAGGACAATACGAACAGATCGGCCGAGGCGTAATAGGGGGCGGTGTCGAGCACGAACCCCGGCATCGCCACGTCCCGCGCGATCCCGAGCGTCTCCGCCAGCGCGGCGAGCGGCGCTCGAAGCGCGCCTTCGCCCAGAATGACGAGCGACGCCGGCCGCTCCTCCCGCAGCCGGGCGAAGGCGCGCAGAAGGAGGGCGTGGTTCTTCTGTTCCGTAAGCCGGCCCGCGGCGAGGATGCGCGAGCCGCCCGCCGGCCATTCGGCGGCACCCGCGCCGCCGTCGGCGGCGGGCGCCGGAATCGGATTGTGGATCACTTCGAAGTCTCCGGCGGGAAGCCCGGAGAGCAGGGCGAGATCCTCGGCGACGGCGGCCGAGACCGCCACCCGCCCGGCCGCCTTCGGGTAGAAGAGGCGCGTCGTCAGCCGAAGCGCGGCCGTCGTCCGCGGCGAAGCGGCATATTGCTTAGACAGCGCGACATGGTCGCTGATCACCATCCGCGCCGACGACCGGGCGAGACGATGGGCGACGATCGCCGCGACCGTCAGCGGCCACATCGAGACCTGGATGGCGTTGGGGCGCGCTTCGCGCAGGTAGCGGACGATCGGCGCGATGCTCTTTAGGATCCGGGGTGCGCCGAGGTCGACGATCCGCACGCCGGCGGGGACCAGCGGCAACAGCGCGCCTTCTCGCCGCAGCAGGAGGAGGTCGACGTCGTGGCCGGCGGCGACGAAGCTCTCCATCAGTGCCAGAGCGACCCGTTCCGCTCCGCCTCCGCCCAGATTGGGGAGGAGCAAGGCCAGGCGCGCCCGTCCGCCCGCCCGCGGCTGCGTCATTCGGCCGCGGGACGCAAGGCGGCGCCGCTCCCGCCGCGCGGCAGCGCCTCTTCCATCCGCGCGAAGGTCGCCAGCGCCTGGCCGACGATCTGGTCCATGTTGTAATAGCGATAGGTCGCGAGCCGGCCGACGAACCAGACGTCGTCGCGGGCGTCGGCCAGCGCTTCGTACTTCTTGAACAGCTCGGCATTCTCCGGCCGCGGGATCGGGTAATAGGGATCGCCCTCGGCGGAGGGATATTCGTAGGTCAGCGCGGTCTTGGAATGCTCCTGGCCGGTCAGGTGCTTGTATTCGGTGACCCGCGTATACTCCTCGGTCTGCGGGTAGTTCACCACCGCGACCGGCTGGTGCCATTGCTCGTCCAGCGTCTCGTGCCGGAACTTGAGGCTTCGATAGGGAAGTTTTCCGAAGCGGAAGCCGAAGAATTCGTCGATCGGGCCGGTGAAGACCAGCCGCCCGTAGGGGACGGAGTCCTTCACCGAGTCGAAATCGACCCCGGTGCGCACCTCGATATTGGGATGGTCGAGCATCCGCTCGAACATCTTCGTGTAGCCGTGGAGCGGCATCGCCTGGAAGGTGTCGCCGAAATAACGGTCGTCGCGGTTGGTCCGGGTCGGAACCCGGGCGGTGACGGAACGGTCGAGCTCGCTCGGGTCGAGCCCCCATTGCTTGCGGGTATAGCCGCGAAAGAACTTCTCGTAGAGCTCGCGCCCGACGACCGACACGACGACGTCCTCGCTGGTCTTGATCTCCTCGACCTTCTCGGCGCGCTCGGCGAACCAGGCGGGAAGCTCCTCGGAGGTCAGCTCCAGGCCGTAGAGCGTGTTGACCGTGTCGAGGTTGATCGGGATCGGCACCAGCATTCCGTCGACCTTGGCGAGGACACGGTGCTCGTAAGGCCGCCACTCGGTGAACTTCGAGAGATATTCGAAGATACGCTCGCTGTTCGTGTGGAAGATGTGCGGCCCATATTGGTGGATGAGCAGTCCCGCCGAATCGAGGCAATCATAGGCGTTTCCGCCGATATGCGGGCGCCGGTCGATGAGGAGGACCTTCTCGCCGCGCTGGCTTGCGATCCGCTCCGCCAGGGTCGATCCGGCGAATCCGGCGCCGACGATCAGCCAGTCATGCATGGAGGTCGTTTCCGATCTGGCCCTTGAGGCCGCGGGCTATGGCCTTGCGAAGAACGCCGCTCTGCTTGCCGACGGCGAAGGACAAGGCGGTGCCGATCCCGTTGCGGGCCGCCGTCCGCCCCAAGGCGGCGGCGACGGTGAGGACGTTCCTCAAGGCCGGCCGGTTGAAGTAGCGGCGGTTGAGGATGAAGGTGTTCTTCACATAATAATAAAGGCGCACGTCGTTGAGCGGCCGCCCGGCGACGTCCGGGTGATAGTGGCGCGCGGCGAGGTCGGAGACGATCTGCCCCGCCTTGCCGAGGCGCATGTAATAGTCGACCTCGTCGCCGGCCTGGAAGAAACCGGTCTCGACATTGCCGACCTGGCGGATCGCGTCGGTGGAGATGAGGCAGCCGTTGAAGAAGTGGGCGTAGGGAAAGATCCCGTCCTTCGCCCGCTCCTGAAGCTGGGACAAGGCGGTCAGCTTGCGCGGCCAGGCGAAGATGGCCGGATAGCCCTGCTTGTCGAGCACCGGGAAGGCGAAGACGAAATGCTCGGGATCGTTCTCGCGAAGCACGACGGACGAGGCGCAGGCGACGCCCGGCTTCATCCGGCCGACGAGATGTCCGAGCGCGTCGGGGTCCGGATAGCCGTCGTCGTCCATCAGCCAGACCGCGTCGAAACCGTTCTCGAGCGCATGCTGGATAGCGCGGTTGAATCCGCCGGCCCCGCCGAGATTGGCCTGGGTGATGAAATCGACCCCGGCCTCGCGGAGGAGAGCCTCCGTATTGTCGGGGCTGCTGTTGTTGATGACCAGTATCTGGTCCGGCGCGCGGGTCTGCGCGCGCAGATGCTCGACGCAGCGCATGAGCAGCTGCGCGCGGTTGTACGTGACGACGGCGGCGAGGACTTTCATGATCTTCCCTTAGGCGGCGCGCGACATCGCGGCGGAAGGCGCGAGGCGCTCGTAGATCGAGACGTAGCGGCTGATGCCCTCCTCGAGCGTGAACTCGGTGCTCGCTTCGCGGATCGCCGACCGGCGGGACCGCGGGAGGTCGAGGACCCGCTGGAGCGCCGAGCGCAACGTCTCCGGCTCGAAATCGGGCACGATCACCGATCCGTTGCGCTCATAGTCGAGGATCGAATCCATGTCGCCGACTCCGGCATTGCCGATCACCGGCACGTTCAGCGCCAGAAGCTCGGCGAGCTTGGTCGGCGAGCATCCCGCCTTCGAGAGAGTGGGCCGGATGTAGACCACCGACATGTCGGCGAGAGCGATATATTCGGGCACCTCCGAGCGATCGACGGAGACGTAGCGGATCGCCTCGATCGGCACTCCATGGATCGCCGCCTGCCGCTCGACCTCCTGGCGCGCATTGTTCGACACGAACAGGAACCGCGCCGAGGGCCGCAGGGCGAGCAGCGCCTTGAAGGTGAGCAGCATTTCGGGGAGCAGATAATCGTGGCCGATGCTTCCCAGGTAGAGAAGCACGGGTCCCTCGCCGAGCGCGAGCTCGGCGCGGTGCGCCGCGACCCGGGCCGGATCGACCCGGGCCGGATCGAAATGGCCGAAGTCCGCGCAGCACGGGATGATCGTGTAATTGTCCCGGCTTCCTCCGACCGCGGTCGGATACCAGTCCATCAATATGTCCGCCGCGCGCTCGGTCAGGGTGACGATATGGTCGGCGGCGCAGATATAGGTCGGCTCCCGCCGCTTGAGGTGGCGGTAGACGAACTTGAACGGCTTCTTCTCGATCCCGACGTCGGCCCAGAAGTCGCGGAAGTCGACCAGCAGCTTGGCGCCGAAGTCGCGCTTCAGCGGAACCGCCAGCTCGAGCGGAAGATAGGCCCGGCAATGGATGATGTCCGGGCGCTCGGCCGCGGCGATCTTCCGGGCAAGCCCGTACATCCGCCAAAGCATCCAGAAGGAGGAGACGAGCGGCGGCTTGTTGGCATAGGGCACCCAGCTCCATTTCACCCCGGCGGCGTCGAACAGCGCCCGGTATTTGGCCTGGAGCGCGTCGCGGCCCGGCTTCTCGCAGCTGACCAGGTGAATCCGGTGGCCGGCGCGGGCGAGGCCGAGGATGTAGGGCGCGACCTGGGCCTGGCCGATATGGTCGGTGATCCCGTCCTGGGTTAGGTAGAGTGCCTTCGCCATCACTGCCTGCTCTTGCGCGAGGGGGAACGGGCGAGGAGCGCCCGCTGCAACCGTCCTTGCTAGTCTTAAGCCAAAGGAGCGGCGGGGCGCTCCACGCGCGGCCGCGTCTGCGGTCAAAACGCCGCCAAGTCAACCTCGCGGGAGGGTCCGGGAGGCCTCGTCGCCGGGCGCAATCGCTTGATTTCCTTCGCTATGCGGCCTCGGCCTTGCGCCCGCAGGCGACCCAGAAGGGCGTCCCCTCGCGGAAGCGTATGTCGGTCAGTCCGCAATTGCCCATCATCGCGGCGATCTCGGCCCGGCTGAACCGTTGCTCGAGGCGGGTCCCGAAGCGGTCGAGAGCGTCGGTCTTGAGCGTGTAGAGGCTGCAATGGCGGTAGGCGCTTAGCGGAAAGGTCGTGACGTCGCGGCCCCTTCGCTCGAGCAGGGCCGCCGTCCGCGCCAGCGGCCAGTAGACGGAATAGGCGATCCCCGCCGTCAGGGCGCGCCGGGCCGGAAAGGGAAGCCGGGCGATGAACCGCCGTCCGAAGTCGCTCGCCTTCCACAATCCGCGGAACCAGGAGGGGCGGTTGTCGAGCGAGTAGTAAAGATAGACGAGGAACGGAGCGCCGGGCTTGAGCTTGGCCACGCAGTTGCGCATCGCCGCCTCGGTGTCCGGGATGTGGTGGAGAACGCCCAGCGAATAGCCGAAGTCCTGGCTTTCGTCGGCGAGGGGGATGTCGTCCACTCCGGCGAGGTGGAATCGGCAGTTCGACTGGCCCGCGAGGTTGCGGCGGGCGACGTCGAGCGCCGGTCCGGCCGGGTCGATGCAGTGCAGGATTCCCACCCGCGGCGCCGCGAGCGCGGCCCAGCGTCCCGATCCGCAGCCCATGTCGAAGCCCTCGGCGTCCGGCGGAAGCCGCTCGAAGGGGAAGACGGAGAAATATTCGTCGAACAGCCGCTGCCGTTCCTGGGCGTCGAGCGCCGCCTGGTCGTAGGCGGACCATTCCTCGCCGAAGCCGGCGACGGTCGCCTGGTCGATGTTGCGCATCAGCGCCCCGCCCGCGCGCGGATCGCCGGCGGGTTCGCTCGGTCGCCGAAACTGAAAATTGGGTTCGCCATGGCCCCGCAATCGCCTTGGGGCCGTTGCCCGTCGGCGCTCCTACCGCCGCGGGCGCGGATTTGAAAGGGGCGAGGAGCGCCGGTCACTCGTACTGGCTTTCTTGGGCGAAGGGATAGAATTGGTAGGGCAGCCAGGAATCGGAATTGTCCGCGTAATTGAGCCAGACGAACTGGATCGTGGCCGAGTAGAGGAGCACCGCCAGGGTCAGTCCGCTGCTCGGCCGGCCGCCGTTCCCGAAGGCGAAGGGAAGGCGGGAGAGGACGAACATCTGGAGCGGGATGAGGTACAAAGCGAGCCGGTCGACCGCCGCCGTCGCGCTGGTCATCTCGAGGAGGACGAGGGCGGCGAGCGCCGCGATCGAGAAGTTGCGCCACAGCTTTCGGCTCTGCTCGTCCGCCGCGAACCGCTTCGAGAAGGCCATGAAGAGGAGGGCGGGCGGGATGTTCATCGCGACCCGGATTCCGGCGCCCTGCGAGGCGTAGGCCGCGACCACGTAGTTGGTCACCAGCTTGTCGACCGACGCCTGGACGAACAGGTAATAGAGAAGGAAGACCGAGAAGAAGCCGATCGCCGCGGTGAGGACCCGGTTGCGCGAGGCGGACAGGGCGACGAAGGGAAGGACGACGACCGCCGACTTGTGGAAGGCCGCGCCCAGCGACAAATAGATCAGGAAGCGCAGGATCCCGCGGTCGAGGACCGAGAGGCCGGCGAGGATGAAGCCGATCGCCACGCCCTGGCGGACATAGCCCATGGCGACGACGATGATCAGGTAGGGCGCCGCGACGACGAAGACCAGCCAGGGGTTCGGCTGCTTTCGTGCGAACTTCATCATCCCGAACACGAACAAGACCGCGCATACGAGATTGACGAACCAGATCCCGAACCCGATGCGGGCGGTGATCCAGTTGAGCAGTCCGTAGCCGGGGTCCTGCTTCCACACCCCTTCCCAGAAGTCGCGGTTGCGGATGACCTCCATGATGTCGATGTAGTTCAACCAGTCTCCGCCGACCTCGTAACGAAGGCCGACGAAGAAGACCGTGAAGACTCCCATGGCGAGTAGGAAGGGGCCGCCATGGACGGTTCGGCGCACGTCCGCCGGATACTGGATCGCGCCCGCCGCGAAGAGCGTAAACATGATCCAGTAGGGAAACACCGACGACTCCCGCGAGCGCCTCGGCCGAATGGCGGGCGACACATTCCGTGGCGGCGCTATAGAGACAGCGGGGACCCTTCGTCCAGTGGAGCGCGGCGGCGGTTCCCCCCTTATTGTCCGCTTCTTTCCGAAGGATGGCATGAAGCCCAAGACCATCGTCCTCTCGATCAACGCCTCGTGGAACATCCTCAATTTCAGGATGGGGCTGATCCGGGCCCTTCAGGCGGCGGGCCATCGCGTCGTCGCTCTCGCCCCCGCCGACGCGTGGAGCGAGCGCCTAAGCGACGCCGGAGTCGAATATCGCCCGATCGAGATCGACCGGCAGGGCCTCTCGCCGATCCGCGACCTCGCGCTGCTTCGGCGCTACTGGCAGGCGCTTCGGGAGATCCGTCCCGACGTCTTCCTCGGCTACACCGCCAAGCCGAACGTCTACGGCTCGCTCGCGGCCCACGCGCTCGGGATCGCGGTGATCAACAACGTGTCGGGCCTGGGCACCGCCTTCATCCGGCAGGGATTGCTCACCCGGATCGTCTCCGCCCTCTACCGCCGGGCCTTCCGCCGCTCCTCCACCGTCTTCTTCCAGAATGCGGAGGACCGCGACCTGTTCGTCGCCAAGCGCATCGTCGTTCCGAGCCGGGCCCGGCTGCTTCCCGGGTCGGGCATCGATACGACGCGTTTCAGCCCCTCCGGAAAGCCGCGGCCGGAGGGGCCGTTCGCCTTCCTGCTCGTCGCCCGCCTGCTCTGGGACAAGGGCGTTCGCGAATATGTCGAGGCGGCTCGGCGGGTTCGTTCGGAGGCGCCGGAGGCGCGCTTCCGGATCCTCGGCTTCCTCGACGTGGAGAATCGGACCGCCGTCCCCCGCGCCGAGGTCGAGGCGTGGGTGGCGGAAGGCCTGATCGACTATCTCGGCCAGGCGGACGACGTGCGCCCGGCGATCGAGGATTGCGACTGCGTCGTGCTGCCTTCCTATCGCGAAGGCCTTCCAAGGACCCTGCTCGAGGCGGCGGCGATGGGCCGGCCGATCATCGCCACGGACGTCCCGGGCTGCAGGCACGTCGTCGAGGCGGAGGTGAACGGGCTGCTGTGCGCCGCCCGCGATCCGGGATCGCTCGCCGAGGCGATGCTCCGGATGATCCGGGCGGGGGAGGAAAGGCGGTCGGCGTGGGGGCGGGCGGGCCGGGAGCGGGTGGAGCGCGAGTTCGACGAGCGGATCGTCGCCGATCGCTACGTCGAGGCGATCGAGGCCGCCGTGCCTTAGTCGGTCCAGCCTAGTCGGCGGAGAGGTGGCGGGCCTGCTTCTCCGGCGATTGCGCCTGCTTCTTTTTCACCCGCGCGCGCGGCTCGGCCATCAGCGCGCAGCACATCGCGAAGACGGCGCCGATCGCGGCGGTGCGCAAGGGATAATCGACGATGCCGTGGGCGAGGATCGCCGCCGAGGCGATGGTCGCGGCCCGCGCGAAATAATCCGGGTCCTCCTCGCGCCACAGCAGGATCGTCCGGCGGGTCCACCAGGCGAGGAAGAGCAGGATGAGGAGAATTCCCGGAACGCCCGTCTCGAGGGCGAGCTCGAGATAGTCGCTGTGGGCGTGGTTCATGAAGTAGCGGTTGATCTTGGCCGGATCCTCGCGCTCCCGATACACCGCCTGGAAAGTCCCGATCCCGCTCCCCACCGGAAGGAAATCGAGGACCGCCGGCCCGGTGCGCGAGAAGCTGTTGAAACGCGAATCCTCCGCCGTCCGCGCCTGGCTTCCGGTGAGGTTGTTGTCGAGCGGCGCGCTGAACGCGGCCGCCACCGATCCGGCGAGCAGGAGCGCGACGAGCGGAAACGCCCAGATCGGCAGGCGCCGCTTCCGGGCGAGGAGGAGCAGTCCGCTCGCCGCCAGCACCGGCACCGACAGGCCGATCCCCGCGATCGAGGTATCGGCGACGATCCCGACGAAGACGACGAGGAGGGTGCCGGCGAGGACGACGAAGAGCGCGGAGGATTTCTGGACCGATCGGCCTCGGCTCACCGCGTGGAGATAGAGCGCCGTGAGGAACGGGATCGTCGCGACCAGAAGGGTGGCAAGGTGGTTCGCATTGGCGAAGAAGCCCGTCATCGCGCCGTAGTTGGTGATCTTGTAGAAATACCAGGGCGATCCCTTGCCGCTGGCCAATTGCAGGGCGCCGACGGCGACCGACGCGATGGCGGTTCCCGCCAGGCACCAGCCGAGCCAGGCCGGGCGGTAGCCGCCGAGGCGCGCGATCCCGAGGAAGACCGCGACGGCGGGGATCAGCCACAAGGCGGAATCGATCGTCGCGTAAGGCTCCAGCGAGAGCGGCAGCCACGGCAACGGAGCGCCGATGAGCGCGAATCCCCCAACCACCGGCTCGCGTCCGGGAAGGTGGGTCCAGACCGAGGGGGGAAGCGGAACGATCTGAACCAGGATGAGCAGGCCGACCAGGATGAGGATCGCGCTCGCCTGCCGGGTCGGCCGCGACAAGGGCGTCTTCGGCTTCACCGCGAGCGATGAGAAGATGATGGCGAGGCCGATCAGCTGAAGCGCGAGATTGTTCCAGAAGCCGGCCGCGCTCGCCCCGCCGATCAGCAGGCAAAGCAGTAGATAGGCCGGCACCAGGCCGAGTCGAACGGCGTGCATCATCGTCCCCCCGCCGGCCTGAGCTCGAGCGCGCCGATCGTCACGGTCTGCTCCGCCGGGACGTCGCCGGGACTGCCGTCGAGGCTGACATATTGGGCGGCGCAGCCGCTCGCCGGGACGGTGAAGCTCCCGCCCAGCCCGCGCGGCGACGAGTCGATTCCGACGAGCGGGATCTGAAGCAGGCTCGCCTTGCTCGCGAGGCAGGTCACGTTCCAGGTGAGTCGGCTGCCCTCGCCCTTGGCATCGCCCTCCACCCGCATCTGGAGGCGATAGGCGCCGGGCTTCAGCATCGTCAGCTGGCGCGCCAGCTGGACCGGGGTCCGGCCGTAATAATCGACCTGGAGCGAACCGCCGGGCGCACGCTCGGCGGCGGCTTCGCCGCCGGCGGCGAGGTCCCAGCCGAACGGCGGTCCGCCGGGAAGTCCCTGGAAGCGGGGGTCGTACAGGCCCTTGCCCTCGGCCGGGGCGCTCGCCCCGGCGAAGCGCTTCCACAAGCCGTAGGCCTTGACCACCTCGCCCTGGGCGACGAGCCGGGCGCTGAGGATCCGCTGCCAGTCCGCCCCGGGCGGCGAAGGCGTCCCGCGCGCGGCGATCCGAAGGATCAGGTCGGGATCGGCGTTCGTGCTCGCCAGCTGGACGAGGACGGCGTCGCGCATCTGCGGCGATCGGGCGAGCATCGTGGCGGTGCCCTCCGCGAGCTTCGGGTCGCGGGCCATTCCGGCGAGCCCCGGGGCGAGCACGGTGCCCGCCGCCGGAACGAGCTGGATCAGAGCGGTCATCTCGCCGCCCGCCAAGTCCACCCGCCCGGCGCGCAGATAGCGGTCGAGCAGGAGTAGCCGGGTCAGGCGCGAGCGCGGGTTGCGGCGCCGCGCCTCCTCGAGGAGGGCTTCGCCGCGCTTCGGATTTCCGTCGGCGATCGACTGCACGCCGGCGAGAAGGAACGGATCCTCGGCCAGAGCGGAGCGGCGCAGCGCGTCGATCGCGTCCTGCCGCGCCGCCGGGCTCACCCGCCCCTGGCGGATGTCGAACTCGGCCCGGGCGAGGGCCATCTTCACGCGCGGATGCTCGGGCGCCACCGCCGCGGCGAGGAACGGGTTGCGCCTGACGACGGCGTCGACGGCCGCCATCCGGACCGACCAGAAAGCGAGGAAGAGCGCGGCCGCGGCGCAGGCGAGCAGGCGGACGATCCGCCCGCCGCCAAGCCGCGACCGCCCCCCGGACCTGCTACGCCTCACGCTGCGCGATGAGCTTGATTTCGCGATCGCGGCTGCCGACCCCGCCGTATCGATACGGCTCGTAGCCATAGCCGTAGCCGTAGCCGTAGCCGTGCGAGCGCTGGTGGAACTTGGTCAGCACCGCGCCGACGATGTTTCCGCCCGACGCCTTGAGCCGTCCGATCGCGTCGGTGGCGGCGCGGGTGCGGGTCTTGCCGCTTTCGACCACGAGCAAGGTCGCGCGGCAGACCCCGGCGAGGAGCGGCGCGTCGGCCAGTCCGAGCACCGGCGGCCCGTCGACGATCACCATGTCGAACTGGCCCATCGCCTCGTTGAGGATCGCCTTGAGGCGGGTCGAGGCGAGCAGCTCCGCCGGGTTCGGTGGAAGCGGTCCGCAAGGCAGGAGCGAGAGATTCTCGAACTGCGTCTTGAGGATGTGCTTGCCGATCGGATCGGTGTTGGTGAGCAGCTTGGACAGGCCCTCGTCCGGCTCGAGACCGGTGACGAAGGCCGGCTTGCGCAGGTCGCCGTCGATCAGAAGCACCGAATTGCCGAGGCGGGCGAAGTTCTGCGCGAGCGCCAGGGTGGTGCTCGACTTGCCTTCCGCGGCCCGGGTGCTGGTGATCAGCAGGGTCTTGGGCGCGCCCGTCTCGGTGGTGAACTGAAGCGAGGTGCGCAAGGAGAAATAGGCCTCGGAGATGGCCGAGGACTGGTCCTTGAGCTCCTCGGACAGCGGCTCGTTGCCCTTCTTCTTGGGGATGACGCCGAGCGACGGGAGGCTGAGCTTGTCGCGCACGTCCTCCGGAGTCTTGATCGTGTCGTTGAGGAACTCGAGCGAGAGGGCCGCGCCGACTCCGCCGAGCAGTCCGAGGGCGAGCCCGATCAGGAGGTTCAGCATCAGATTGGGCTTGTACGGGCCGCCCGGAACCTCGGCCCGGTCGACGACCGAAACGGTGTTGGTGCCGATCCCGCCGGCGACTCCGATCTCCTTGTAGCGCTGGAGGAGCGCGTCGTAGAGCGCCCGGTTGGTATCCGCCTCGCGCTGAAGGATATTGTACTGGATGCTCTGGCCGCGCTGGGTGAGAACGTCGTTCTTGAGCTGGCCGACCCGCCCCTGGAGCGCGCGCTCGGAGGCCGCGGCCGCCCGATATTCGGCGAGAAGGGTCGCGGCCCGGCTTCCGGAAACGGTGCCCGCCTCGCGCCTTATCTCCTGCTCGGTGGAGGCGATCCGGTTGCGAAGGCGGATCATGTCCGGATAATCGGGGCGGAAGGTGGTGAGCTTTTCCTGATATTCCGACTGGAGGTTCGCGAGCTGGTTGCGAAGCGCCGCCGTGCTTGCGGTCACGTCGGTGGTCGCCACCCGAGCCTCGTTGCGATATTTCTCCTCCGCATCGATCCGGCGCGACTGCGCCTGGGCGAGGGCGGTGTTGATCGCGATCAGCGACTGGCCCTGAAGCGACGCGGTGTCGTTGCCCTGGTTCGCGTCCCCGCCGCCCGTCTTGATGATCTGCTGCTGCTGGGCGTAGGCGACGAGCGCGCGCTCGGACTTTTCGAGCTCGCCCTTCATCTTCGCGATCTGCCGCTCCAGGAACTGGCGCGCGTAAGCGGAGGCCTCGTAGCGGCGCTCGAGGTTGGAGTTGATGAAATTGTCGGCGTAGCTGTTGGTGATCTGCGCCGCGAGGGTCGGCGAGGTCGACGTGTAGGTGATCCGGACGAGTCGGCTGCCTTCGACCGGCTTGACGTCGAAATTGCCGGTGAGGATCCCGGCGGCGGCCTTGAGGCGAGTCGCTCGGTCCAGGTCGGGCGAGACGAACTCCTTGTTCGAGGCGAGATTGAGATCCTGCGCGACCCGCTGAGCGAGGCTGCGGCTCGCCAGCAGGCCATATTGGGTGGCGAGGAAGTCTCGGTCGTTGCTGCCGTAGCTCGACCGGCCGCCCTTGGAGGGGTCCATCACCTCGATCTGGGGCGGGTTCATCTCCAGCGTCGCGCTCGCCCGGTAGAGCGGCGGAGTGAGGAAGGTGATGACGATCGCGCCGGCGACTCCGACGGCCACCGCGCCGAGGATTAGCCAGCGCCATTCCGACACGATCCGCCACAAGGTGGCGAGGTTGAGGTCGGCCGGCACCAGTCCGCCCGCGGGGCGAGGCGCCCAATCCTGCGCCAGCGCCAGGCCGCCGCCCGTCTGCGGAGCGAGCGGCCAGATCGGCTGGGGCCCGGCTGGCTCGATGTCGTTCTTGCTCATGGGAAGCGTAAACTGCCTTTCAAATGGCTCTTGCGGGCGCCTTCCGGTCCGGCGGCGCCGACGGGATCAGAACGGTCGGAAGATGCTGAAGATCGGCAGCGACTGGAGGATCGTGGTGTAGATGCTCTTCACCTGCGACCCGTCGACGACGACGATGTCGCCGCTGAAGATGCGCGGATCCTCCGCCTCGCCGCGGCGGATGCTGGTGAGATCGAACGCCGCCGCCATGCGCTGCCCCTGGATCTGCCGGAAGACGGCGACCCGGTGCGGATTGGCGTCCGCGGTCGTGCCCTTGGCCAGGGCGATGACCTGGATCAGGCTGAGCCGGCCGGTGACCGGGATGATCCCCGGCGAGGTGACCGCTCCGTCGACGGTGACGACGCGGGTGCTCGACGAGGTGATCGCGACGTTCACCTCGGGATTCTGCATGTACTTGGCGGCGAGAAGCTGGGTGATCTTCTGGTCGAGCTCGGCGGCGGTGAGGGTCACCGCCTTGACGTTGCCGATCAGCGGCAGAGACAGGTTGCCCATCAGGTCGACCTCGAAATCGCCGGAAAGGTCCGGAACCTGGAAGACGCTGACCTTGATCTTGTCGAGCGGGGCGATGTGGTAATCGTCCTCGACCCCGCCGCCGGCCTGAGTATCCGGCGCCTGGAAATTCTGCACGTTGTAGGGGATCTTGCCCCCGCGCGTTCCGGCGCAGCCGGTCAGCGCGGCAAGCGCCGCGAGAAGCAGGACGAGGGGCAGCCAGGCCGAAACGCGGGGCGCGGCAGCGGTCAGGACCGGCCCGCAGGCCGCCTGCCTGAAATCATGATTTATCGGCACGGACAGTCCTAAATCTGGAAAACTATCGCGCGGGACCTTAGTGAAAACGGGCAATGGGTCAAGTCAATTTACCGCCCGGGCCTCTGGCCCGGCCCCTCGGCCATCACGCGATTTCGTTCAGAAACAATGAGATAGCGGCCGTGCGGAGCGATTAACGGAGGGCGTCGTTGACCCGCTCGGAGTCGCCCGGCCCGGCCGCTCCTGGGGCGGTGGAGAGGAACCAGCGCTCCTCGTCCTCGATTCCCACGGCGGTGAGGACCCCGCTGCGATAGGCGCCGGTGTCGATCGCGACCCGGTTCGGCCGCTCGTCCACCTCGGCGACGATGGTGTGGCCGTGGACGACGACGAAGCCATGCTCCTTGGAGTCGCTAAGGAAGGGCTCGCGGATCCAGCGCAGGTCCATCCGGTCCTGCTCCTCCACTCCGACTCCCGGCCGGATCCCGGCGTGGACGAAGAGATAGTCGCCGAAGCGGAAGGTGTCTCCGAGGCTCTCGATGAAGTCGACATGGGCGCGCGGCACCGCGGCGCGCACCGCGGCGATCGCCTCGCCATCCTCCATCCGGCGGAGCGCGTCGACGTCGAGCCCGTAGCTTTCGAGGCATTCCGAGCCGCCGAACTTCAGCCAGTCGGCGAGGATGGCGGGATCGCCTCCGACCACCCGAAGAAGCACCTCCTCGTGATTGCCGGCGAGGAAGACCGGCTTGGCGAAGCGCGGCTGGAAGGTGCGCAGGCGCTCTATCACGCCGGCCGAGGCCGGCCCGCGATCGATATAGTCGCCGAGGAAGACGATGTAGGTGCGCTTGCGCGGGCGGGAGGCGACGTCCGCCTCGATCCGGGCGAGCAGGGCGTCGAGCAGGTCGAGCCGGCCATGGATGTCGCCCACGCCATAGGCGCGCGCGCCCTCCTTGCCGCTCGGTCGGTCCTCGCGGCCGGCGAGGCCGCGGGCAAGCCTGCTTAGGAATCCCATCCGACTGCCCTGCCCTCGCGGCCCTTCAAGTCAAGCGCAAAAGCTTGCCCGGGTTCATGATTCCGGCCGGATCGAGCGCCCGCTTGATCCGCCGCTGAGCCTCGAGGAGGGCTGGCGGGCCGGTCCTTTCGAGCTGCCCGAGCTTCATCTGTCCGATTCCGTGCTCGGCCGAGATCGAGCCGTTCTCGGCGACGACGAGGTCGTAGACGAAGTCGCTCACCGCCTCCCCCTCGGCCTCGATCCAGGCCTCCGCCCCGGGTCCTTCGGGGGCCCGGACGTTGAAATGGACGTTGCCGTCGCCGAGATGGCCGAAGGCGATCACCCGGCTTCCGGGGAAGCGCCGCTCGACCGCCGCCGCCGCGGCTTCGACGAAGGCCGGCATCGCCGCGACGGGCACCGAGATGTCGTGCTTGAGGGCCGGTCCGGAATGGCGCTCCGCCTCCGAGATGCTGTCGCGAAGCCGCCACAGCGCCTCGGCCTGCGCTTCGCTGGCGGCGATCGTCGCGTCCAGGACCAGGCCGGCCTCGGCCGCCCGCGCGAGCGGCGCCTCGAGCGGCGAATCGGCCGATTCGACCAGCACGTGCCATGGCGCCGGGCGGGCAAGCGGCGGCCGGGCCCCCGGAACATGTTCGATAACCAGATCGAGCGCGATCCGGGGAACCAGCTCGAAGCTTTCCACCGCCTGGCCGACCGACTCCTCGAGCCGGCGAAGGAGGCGAAGCGCGTCGCTCGGGGTCCGAACCGCGCACCAGGCGACCGTCCGCTCGCGGACCGCCGGGAACAGGCGAAGGCTGGCGGCGGTGACGATCCCCAGCGTCCCCTCGCCGCCGATCAGCAGGTGCTTCAGATCGTAGCCGCGATTGTCCTTGCGGAGCGCCGAAAGGCCGTCGAGCCGCGACCCGTCGGCGAGCACCGCCTCGAGCCCGAGGACGAGCGCGCGCATCGGTCCGAAGCGAAGCACCTGGGTTCCTCCGGCGTTGGTCGAGACGAGGCCGCCGACCGTCGCCGAGCCGCGCGCGCCCAGGGTGAGCGGGAACCGCCGGCGGGCGGCGGCGGCGGCGTCGTGGACGTGGGCGAGGATCGCTCCGGCCTCGGCGACGAGCACATTGTCCTCCGCCGAGACGGAGCGGATCGCGTTCATCCGCCGGAGCGACAGCAGGATCGCGCCGCCGTCGGGCGGCGGAGTCGCGCCGCCGACCATCGAGCTGTTGCCGCCCTGCGGGACGATCGCGACGCCCTCGGCCGCGCAGAGGGCGACCACCGCCGTGACCTCGTCGACCCCGGCCGGCGAGACCAGGGCCGCCGCCGACCCCCGGTAGAAGCCGCGCCAGTCGGTCAGCCAGGGATCGAGATCGGCGGCGGCGCGGGAGAAGCCGCGCGGCCCGAGCCTGGACTCGATTCGCGCCAGCAGCGCCTCTGACGGAGGGTGGAGCACGGCTTTGAGTGGCCAGATTCGTCAAAGCTTGCAAACGCAAACGTTCCGGTGCAGCTAAGCCCCTGATCCGCCGCCGGAAAACGAATCGGGGAGGATCGCCGCGCAGAGCTGGGGCGTCAAGCCTTTTCGCCTCCGGAACAAAGCCCGGGCTCTGTGGTTGGGGGTCTCGGTGGAAGGGTGCCCGAGGGGAGCGACGGCGAGTTGTCCAAAGCCGGTTTGTTGATGGCAGCGGTTGCCGGCGGCGCCGTCGCCTGCGCGGGCATGGCCTCGGCGCAAACTCCGTCCAACACTTCCCCTTCGGCGACGCCGGCGACGCCCACGTCGGCGTCGCCGACGACGACCGCCGATCCCAACGCCCCCATCGTTCCCGATTCGGAGTTCCAGAAGGCGCTTCCAGCGCTCGATCCGGACCTCACCCGGCCGCTCGAGCCGCTCGAGACCTTCGACGTCGACGACAAGGCGCCGGCGGCCGGCGCGCCCGCCCCCGCGGCCACCGCTTCCGCTCCCGCTCCCGCTCCCGCTCCGGTCGTCGTCGGAGACACGCTCCCGCCCGCGGCGGCGCCCGCCGATCCGGCGCTGACCGAGCCGCTGGCTCCGCTGTCGAGCTTCGACGTCACCACGCCGCAGCCGGTCGCGGGCAAGGCCGGCGAGGAGGAGAAGGCCGAGACGATACGCTACGCTTTGGTCGTCGAGGGGCTGAAGGAGGTCGGTCTCGAGGGCCGCTTCCGCGACCTTTCGGCGCTCGAGGACGGCGACGGCGAGGCGACCAACGGGGCGATGGTGACCGCTCGGGCGAAGGAGGACGAGCTTCTCGCCGTCCGGCTGCTCCGCTCCGAAGGCTATTACGACGCCACCGCCCTGTCGTCGGTCGAGCAGCTCGCCGAGCCGGCCGGGCGGCTCCGGGTCGTCGTCACGGCGGTGCCGGGGCCGCGCTACGATTTCGGCGAGATCGTCATCAGTCATTCCGATCCGGAGCCCACCGCGCTCGCCCGGGAGGCGCTCCCGCTCAAGACCGGGGCGCCGATCGTCGCCGCCGAGGTCGAGGCGGCGGAGGCGAACGTCCGCCTCCGCCTTCCGCAGCAGGGCTATCCGTTCGCGGACCTGGGCCTTCGCGACATCCTGCTCGATCCGGCGACTCTTCGCGGCGACTATACGCTTCCGCTCGAGGCCGGCCCCAAGTCGCGCTTCGCCGGCTTCACCACCGAAGGCGACCTGGCGTTCGACTCGAAGCATGTCGGAGTGCTCGCCCGGTTCAAGCGCGGCGAGCTCTACGACAGCCGCAAGGTCGACGACCTGCGCGAGGCGATGATCGCCACCAACCTCTTCACCACCGTCGCGGCCGAACCGGTGAGGACGGGGGAGAAGGCGCCGGACGGCACCGAATATGTCAATATCCTTGTCCGCCAGGACGCCGGCCCGCCGCGCTCGCTGTCGGGCAGCGCCGGCTACTCGACCGGGGAAGGCGCCCGGATCGAGGCGACCTGGGAGCATCGCAACCTGTTCCCGCCCGAGGGGGCGCTCCGGGTCAACGCCGTCGCCGGAACCCAGGAACAGTCGCTTCGAGTCGGATTCCGCCGCAACAACTGGAAGAAGCGCGACCGAAGCCTGCTCTTCGAAGCCGAGGCCGGTCGCCGCGACCTTCTCGCCTTCAAGGGCTACACGGCCCGGCTTCGCGCCCAGATCGCCCGCGAATCGACGCCGATCTGGCAAAAGGTGTGGACCTACACGCTCGGCGCCGAGCTGATCGCGACCAACGAGCAGCAGGTCGGCTTTCCCAAGCTTTCGGTGAAGGACGCCTTCTTCCTCGCCGGAGTCTCGGCGCAGATCGGCTACGATCGCTCGAACAGCCTGCTCGATCCGACCAAGGGCTTCCGGCTTCGCGCCCTGATCAATCCCGAGACCTCGCTCCGCGAGCCGGGCCAGCCCTATATCCGCAACGTCCTCGACGGCAGCGCCTACTATCCGGTCGGCGACAGCCTCGTCATCGCCGGCCGCGCCCGGGTGGGGGCGATCAACGGCGCCCGCCTCGCCGAGCTGGCGCCGTCGCGGCGGCTCTATGCCGGCGGCGGCGGCTCGGTGCGCGGCTTCGGATTCCAGGAGCTGGGACCGAGGATCGAGGTCGCCAACCCGAAATTCGATCCGACCGATCCCAAGGAGAAGGATAAGCCGACCATCCTGGTTCCGACCGGGGGCCGGAGCGAGGTCGAGTTCGCGCTCGAGGGCCGCTACCGCTTCGGCAATTACGGAGTGGTCGGCTTCGTCGACGCCGGCCAGGTCTCCCAAGGCCAGACCCCCAGCCTTTCGGGAATGCGCTTCGGGGTCGGAGTCGGCGGCCGCCTCTACACCAATTTCGGGCCGCTCCGAGCCGACTTCGCCGTTCCGGTCGGCCGCCGCCGCGGCGAGTCCAAGTTCGCCATGTACATCTCCATCGGGCAGGCCTTCTGATGGCGAGCGCGCCGGACGAGCCGGGCGAGGAGGTGACGGAAGTCCACGCCGTTCCCCGCGGGCGTCTCCGCGCCCGAGCGATCGCCAAGTGGACGGGGATCGTCCTCGCCGGCCTGATCGTCCTACTGCTGCTTTTCTGGGTCTGGCTGAACAGCGAGTTCGGCCACCGCTTCGTCGTCAAGCAGATCAACCAGATGGAGATGGCGTCCGGCCTCGACATCGACGTCGGAAGCATCGAGGGCTCGCTGTTCGGCGAGCTGACGCTCAAGAACCTCACGCTGGCCGATCCCAAGGGCCGCTTCTTCGCCGCGTCCGAGGCGAAGATGGACTGGCGGCCGCTCGCTTATTTCAGCAATCATATCGACATCCGAAGCCTGGAAATCCCCAGGGCGCGGCTGTGGCGGCTTCCCGAGCTTCGGCCCGGCGACCCCAACGCGCCGATGCTCCCCGACATCAACGCCGACATCGGCCGCCTGAGCGTCGGGCGGATCTATGTCGACCCGGCGGTGACCGGCTACCGCCACCTCCTCAACCTCGACGGAACCGCGAAGATCGCCAGCGGCCGAGCCCAAATCGGGCTTCGGGTCAACGCTCTCGCCGGTCCCGGGCTTCCGGGCGGCGACCGGATGGTGCTCCGCCTCGACGCGGTTCCGGACCGGAACCGGTTCGACATGGGGCTCGCCGTCGACGCTCCGGCCAACGGCTTCGTCGCAAGCCTCTCCGGCCTTACCCAGCCGCTCTCGGCGCGCCTCAACGGCAAGGGGAGCTGGAGGCACTGGGACGGCCGGGCCCTCGCCCGGCTCGGCGGCAAATCCTTCCTCGATCTCGGGGTGAACGGGCGCAACGGCACTTTCACCGTCACCGGCCCGATCGCTCCGGGCCTGCTCCTCGCCGCCGGCCCGGCCCGGCGCCTGGTCGAGCCGATGGTCCAGGTGAACCTCGTCACCACCCTCAACCAGCGCCGGGCCGACACGAAGCTGCGGCTAAGCTCGCCCGCCATGTCGATGGCGCTCGACGGCCTGATCGACCTCGGCAAGAGCCAGTTCACGGACGTCAAGGTCGCCGCCCGGCTTGCGCAGCCCGGCGCGATCATGCCCAATCTGACGGCGCGCAACCTGCAGATCGCGGCCGTCCTCAACGGGCCGTTCAAGACTCCCTTCGTCGCCTACGACCTGCGCGCCGCCGCGCTCGGCTTCAACGGAACCACGGTGGAAGGGCTTCGCGCCCGCGGCCGCGCCAAGATCGACGCCGACCGATTCACCGTTCCGATCTCGGCCCGCGCCACCCGCATCACCGGACTCAACCCCTCGCTCGGCGGGCTGCTCACCAACGTCGGAGTCGACGGGACTCTCAACATCAGCGGAACGACGATCCTCTCCGACGATCTCAAGATACGCTCCGACCGAATGAACGCGACGACGGTGGTCGTCGCCGACCTCGCCCGAGGCACCTACCGCGCCGGGATCCAGGGGATCGTGAACGGCTACCAGCTCGACGGCGTCGGACTGCTCGACATCAACACCCACATGGACGTCGTCGCGACCGCCAAGGGCTTCGGGATCAAGGGCCGGGTGGCGGTGAAGACCCGGCGGATCGACAATGCTTCGGCCGCCGGCTTCCTCCAGGGCAATGCGACCGCCGCGGCGAACGTGGTGATGGATCCCTCGGGAATAATCCGACTCGACAGCATCCGGTTGAGCTCGCCGGGCTTAAGGATCACCTCGGGCACCGGCACCTACTGGCCCGACGGGCGGATCAGCTTCCGGCTCGCCGGAGTCTCGAAGGCCTACGGGCCGCTCGCCGTGGTCCTCACCGGCACCGCCACCCGCCCGCAGGTCCAGCTCAAGGCCGCCCGACCGGGCTTCGGGATCGGGCTTCGGGACATCAGCGCCACCGTCCGCTCGACCCCCGCCGGCTATGTCATCTCGGCGACCGGGCAGTCCGACTATGGGCCGTTCGCGGCCGACGTGACGATCCTCGCCGGACGCGGACCGATGGCGATCGACATCCGCCGGCTGACCTTCGCCGGAATGACCTTCGCGGGCCGGGTGGTGCAGACCCGGGCGGGGCCGTTCGCCGGCACCCTGACCATGACGGGACAGGGGCTGAACGGAGTCATCCACCTCGCCGCCGCCGGCCGCTACCAGCAGGTCCAGGTCAGCGCCCGTGCGAATAGCGCGACGATCCCGGGCCCGATGCCGATCCTCATACAGCGCGGAATCGTCGAGGCGACGGCGATCCTCTATCCCGGCGCTCCGCAGGTCGTCGGCGACGTCCAGCTCGCCGGGGTTCGGGCAAGCAACTTCTTCATCGCCCAGGCGCGGGCCCGCGCAAACTACCAGAACGGGCGCGGCACCGCCCAGGTCTTCGCCGAAGGATCGAGCGGAGTGCCCTTCCGGGTCGGGATCAACGCGGCGATGGAGCCGAACCACATTCGCGCCGCCGCCCAGGGAATCGTCAACCGGATCCCGTTCCGCCTCTCGAGGCCGGCCGACCTGCGCAAGACGGCGGCGGGCTGGCAGCTCGCTCCGACCCAGCTCGTCCTGCCGCAGGGCGGAGTGCTCCTCGCCGGGCGCTTCGGCAACGGCATGGAAGTACAGTCGAGGCTGCAGAATCTCGATCTTTCGATCCTCAACGTCTTCTCGCCCGGCCTCGGCCTCTCGGGAAGCGCCAACGGAAGCCTCGATTTCGCCCAGCCGAGCGGCGCCGCCTTCCCCCGCGCCGAGGCGCGGCTCACCGTCGCCGGCTTCAGCCGAACCGGGGTGGCGGTGCGCTCGCCGCCGGTCGACCTCGCCTTGCTCGGAACGCTCGGCGACGAAGGCGGCGCTCTCAACGCCGTGATCCGCCGGCAGGGGGCGCTGATCGGACGGGCGCAGTTCCGCCTCCAGCCGATCGGCGGCGGAAGCTGGACGACCCGGCTGTCCAACGGCGCTCTGGCCGGCGGAATTCGCTATAACGGCCCGGCCGACGTCCTTTGGTCGTTCAGCGGAATCGCCGACCAGCACCTCTCGGGCCCGATCGGAGTCGCGGCGGACGTTTCGGGCCGGCTCGGAAATCCGCAGCTGACCGGCGTCATCCGCGCCAACAACCTGACCTACACCAACGAGACCTACGGGACTCGGATCTCCAACCTCGCCTTGCAGGGCCGCTTCACCCGCTCGACCCTGGAGGTTACCCAGCTGACCGGCCGGGCCGGCCGGGGCACGATCAGCGGCCGGGGGACGGTCGGCTTCGCGGCCAATGCCGGCTTCCCGATCGACCTTCACCTGACCCTTCAGGACGCCCAGCTCGCGCGAAGCGACAACATCGCCGCGACGCTCACCGGCGAGCTCGCCATCACCAACAGCCGGGCCAACGGCGCGCTCATCACCGGCGATCTCCAGCTTCCCAACGTCCGCTACCAGATCATCCGCCAGGGCGCGGCGCAGGTGATCGAGCTGGCCGGAGTGCGCCGCAAGGGCGAGCCTCTGCCCGATCCGGCGGCGATCCAGGCGGCCCAGGCGGGCGGGACCCCGAGCGTCTGGAAGCTCGACCTCCGCCTGCGCGCGCAGAACCAGGTGTTCGTCGCCGGAATGGGCCTCGAGTCGGAATGGTCGATCGACCTGCGCGTGCGCGGAACCACCGCGACTCCGGAGCTGGTCGGCGAGGCGAACCTCATCCGCGGCACCTACAGCTTCAGCGGCCAGCGTTTCGACGTCACCCGCGGCCACGTCCAGTTCACCGGCGACCGGCCGATCAACCCGCGCATCGACCTCGTCGCCACCGCCGACATCAAGGATGTCGACGTCTCGATCAACATCGCCGGAAGCGCCACCAACCCGCAGATCACCTTCACGTCCTCGCCGGCCTTGCCGCAGGACGAGATCATGGCGAGGATCCTGTTCGGCGGCTCGGTGAGCGAGATCTCGGCCCTGCAGGCGGTCCAGCTCGCCTCGTCGCTCAATTCCCTGCGCGGAAGCGGCGGCGGCCTCAATCCGCTCGGCAAGCTGCGCTCGGCGACCGGCCTTTCGCGCCTCCGGATCCTCGGCGCGGACGAGACGACGGGCCGCGGCACCGCGCTCGCCGCCGGCTTCTACATCGGCAAGAACATCTACATGGAAATCATCACCGACGCCCGCGGCTACACCGCGACGCAGATCGAGGTCGCCCTCTCGAAGGCGCTCTCCGCCCTGTCGTCGTTCAGCCCGTCCGGCGGCGGAAACAACGTCAGCCTGCGCTATCGAAAGCAATATTGAGCGGTGGACTGGCACCGGCTGAAGGTTTGGGTCGAGACGACGAGCGGCCTCAACATGGACGCGCTCCACGTTCATGGCGGCCTCCTCCTGCTGTTGGGGTCGGCGCTCGTTCTTCGCCGGCCGCTGCGCAGCCCCTGGCCGTGGCTCGTCGTCCTGACCGCCGAGCTCGCGAACGAATATTACGACTATAGCTACGAGGTCTGGCCGACCCGCGACGCCCAGTTCCTCGAGGGCGTCAAGGACGTCTGGAACACGATGCTGGTGCCGACCGCCCTGCTCGTCGTCGCGCGCTTCTTCCCGGCCCTGCTCGTCGGCCGCCCGGCCGAGGCCTTACCCGTTGATGCGGGTGAGCCGGGCGGCGAGGCGGGTTAGGCCGGGAAAGGCGCCGGTCAGCCGCATCAGGAGCCGCCTTGGGAGCGGGCGTTCCGCCGACCATCGCAGGCCTTCGGCGACGAGCAGCGGAAAGGCCGCGCGCTCGCCGAGCCGGTGCTGGAAGGCCTGGGCCGTGGCGCCCGACGCAAGCATCTCCGCCGCCTGTATGCCGCTTTCCAGCGCGATGGCGATCCCGTCTCCGGCCAGCGAGGCGATCACCGCGCCCTGGTCGCCGATCCGGTACAGGCCGTCCTCGGTGCCCCTCGCCCACCAGCCGTAGGGCACTCCGGAAATGGCGCTCCAGCCGACCGGCTCCCCTTCCGTCAGCCGTTCGCGGAGCGCTGGAAGCTCCTCCGCAAGGGTGTGGATCAGGTTCGGGATCCCGCCGGCGCGCTTGATCCGGCGGCGGGCGACGGAAAGGCAGAGGTTGGCGCAGCCGTCTTCCTGGAGGAGGAGGCCGGCATAGCCGCCGTCGAACAGGTGAAGCTCGATCACCCCGTCGAGCGTCGAGTCGAGGCGGCGCGAGGGCGAGAGCGCGGTTCGAAGCCCGACCGGATCGGCGCTGGTGTCGCGGGGACGGGCGGCGCCGCGAAGCTCGTGCTTTCCGGTGGCGAGGATCAGCGTGTCGGCGCCCATCTCCTCGCCGTCCTCCAGCCTGACGGTCCGGCTGGAAGGGTCGGCCGCCCGGGCGGTTCGCCCGCGAAGCACCTCGGCGCCGCTGTCGCGCGCGGCGGCGAGGAGCCATTCGTCGAGGAAGCGCCGCGACAGGCCGGCCGCCGCCTTGGGAAGCCGGGTTTCCACCTGGCCGCCCTCGGCGATGAGCCGGACGCGGTGGATCGGCCGGGCGCCGGCCGCCGCGGAGTCGAAGCCGAGCTTGCGCAGGGCGGCGAGCGAATCCCAGCCGAGGAACGCGCCGCAGACCGTGTCGTGGGCCTCGAGGGTGCGCTCGATCAGCCGCGGCCGGTGTCCCGCCCGGGCGAGGCCGATGGCGGCGGCGGTTCCCGCCGGTCCCCCGCCGACGATCAGCGCAGGCGTTCGACGCACAGCCGGAAGGGGAAGTAGCGGCGGACTTGGCCGGGCACGCCGGCCTCGGCGAGGATCTGGGTCCACTCGCCGGGCCGGAAGGCGCGGGCGATCGACAGCCGCCCGTCCTCGCGGACGATCCGGTGAACGCCGAGAAGCCGGGCGAGGAGCGGGAAGCCCGCATGGGCGAAGGGATGGCGGTGAAGGTCGTTGACCAGCCAGCCGCGGTCGCTCCGCGCCTCCATGTGGCGAAGGAAGCGGGTGAGCTGCGCATCGCTCATGTGATGGGCGACGAGGCTGCTGACGATGAAGTCGAAGCGGCCGAGGTCCGAATAATCGCCGGCGAGATAGTCGATCGCCATGTCGCGCGGAGTCATCGCCGCCGCGACCGCCGCGCTCTTCGGGTTGAGGTCCACTCCGGTGAGGCGCGCGTCGAGGCCGCGCCGCCGCGCCCAGCGGGCGATCGTCCGGAGCATCCCGCCCTCCCCGAAGCCGACGTCGAGAAGGGTGAAGCTCCTTGCCCCGCGGGTTCCGCGCGCGAGGAAGGACAAGGTCGGCCGGGCGGCGAAGGTCCAGCGGTTGACCCGGCCGAGGCCGGCGAGAACGGCGTCGTAGACCGCCGGATCGAGCTCGGGATCGTCCATCTGCTCCTCGTCGCGGGCGCGGACGGCGAGCGACCTCATGAGGCGCGGCGGAAGCGGAAGCCTTCGGCGGCGAGGCCCGGGCCGAAGGCGAGGGCGACTCCGCGCCGGCGCTCGGGATTGGGCAGCTGCTCGGCGAGGACGAAGGGAAGCGTCGAGGAGGACATGTTGCCGAACCGGGCGAGCACGTCGCGCGATTCGGCGAGCGCTCCCTGCGGCAGGGAAAGGCCGTGCTCAACGGCGTCGAGGACGGAGCGGCCGCCGGCGTGGACGGCCCAGGCGTCGATCTCCTCGGGCTCCGCTCCGCCGAGCACCCGCTCGCGCACCGAATCCTCGCGGAGCGCCTCGCCGATCCGGCCGGGCACCTCGCCCGAAAGATGCATCGCGAAGCCGCTGTCGCCGATGTTCCAGCGGATCAGCGCGCTCGAATCCGGAAGCGTCGCCGCGAACGGGTCGGAGATGGCGAAGCCGGTCGGCTCGGCGGTGACCAGGCTGGCGCTCGCTCCGTCGGCGAACTGGAGCATGGCGAGCAGCGGCTCGATGTCGCGCTCGTCCTGAAGGTGGAGGGTGGAGAGCTCGACGGTGACGACCAGCACTCGCGCCTGGGGTTGCGAGCGGACGATATGGTGGGCGACCCGCAGCGCCGAGACCGCCGCGTAGCAGCCCATGAAGCCGACCAGCGTCCGTTCGACGTCGCCCAGCCCAAGCTCGGCGGCGATGATCTGGTCGATCCCGGGCGCGACGAAGCCGGTGCAGCTCGCCACGACGAGGTGGGTCACGGCGCCGAGCGGCGCTTCCGTCTGGAGCTGGCGGACCGCGGCGAGCGCCAGCCGGGGCGCTTCGCGGGCGTAGATCCGCATCCGCTCGGCCGTTCCGGGCAGCTTGTCGTGGTAGAAGCCGCCGCTCGCGACCGGGGAGCCGCCGTCGGGCGTCGGGGCAAGCACCGACCAGCGGTGCCGGATTCCGGACCGCTCGGCCATTCGGTGGAAAAGCGCGCGCCGGCGCGGATCGGCGAGTCGCGCCTCCGCCCAGGCGATGAACGCCTCGTGCACGTCGTGGCCGGGAACGGCGGTCCCGACGGCATTGATGTGGGCGGTGGTCGTAAGGTGCTCCGAAGGCTTGCGAAACAGAGGGGACTCAACAGCCTGTTAGATGAACGAAGGCTGAGGCAGGTTCCGGGCCGCTCCGCTTTTTTTGCCGCCGCTAGGGCATCGTCTTCAGTTTGACGCCGGCGACATGATCGAAGACGCGATCGATCGGCATGTAGACGCCGACATAGCCGTCGGCTTCCTTGGCGTGCCCGCCGACCATGATCCCGACCGCCGACACCTCGCTCGGCCGGCTGCCGTCGAGGGTGACGAAGGTCGCCGATCCGCTGTCGCCGTAATCGGCGATGTAGTTCGTCGCGGTCGCGCTCGCCCACCGCACGAAAACGGAGCCCGGTCGCCCCCAGTCGTAGTTGAGCGAGGTGGTCTTGGCGCAGGTGATCCCGGTCGTCGCCCCGCTCTTGCAGGCGTACATGCCAACCCACTGGTTGGCGAGGCGAACGAAATTCTTGGTGTTGAGCCAGCCGCTCGAGCCGTAGCCCGCGGTGCCCTGGCTGTTCGAATAGTACATCTGGTAATCCGAGGTCAGCCCGTCGGTCCGGTAGATCGCGTAATCGTAATTTCCCGAATTGTTCACGTAATAAGCGTCCGGGAACGTCACGACGTGATTCGAATAGACGATGGTGTTCGCCGCCGGCACGCAGTGACCGGCGGTCAATATCCCCTGGAGATTGGTTCCGAAGGTCACCGGGAAGGCGGCGGTGCAGGCCAGTGACTTGTCGGATCGGGACAAGGTGTAGCCGGCTTCGGCCCAGTCGCCCGCCACCACGCCCGAAGGCACGGCGGTCGTCGAGGCGATCGGCGGGGGCAGGGCTCCGGGATTGACGTCGACCAGCGGCTTGAGATCGGGCGGGAGCGCCGTCGTGGCAGCCGCGGCGGCGGCCTCGTCGGCCGCGTCGACGATGAACCGGTCGCGATCCGGGTCGTAGCCGACGGCGACCTTGCCCTTGAGGGCGGCGAGCGCGCCTTGGATCTTTCCGATCGAGCCCGCCTGCGACGACCTGGATCGGCCGTTGCCCTTGATGATCACCGACCCGCGCAGGCCGGCCGGGACCATCTGGATGATCGCCGGCTCGGCCACCGACCGGTCGAAGCTAAGCACGATCTGGTACGGCTTGTGCCGGACGAACAGCTCGACGAAGCCCGGCTGCTCGGTGATCCCGCTGGTCCGCAGGAAGTCGGCGATCGCGGCCTGCTGGTCCAGCCTGCGCCGCGCCTCGCTTACCGAGACACCGTCTTCCCGGGCGAGCTGGGCCGCGGGGTCGCCGCCGCTCTTCGCCGCCGAGGCGTCGGGGGGCGGCGGATTCGGACCGGCGAAGGCGGCCGGCGCCGAGCCCATCAGGAGAAGGAATAGAGCGAGGTCTCGCGAACCGGCGCGCATGGTATCTCCTAAGGTAGCAGGCTTCCGATGATGATGGTCTTGCCGGGGCAGGATCGGCCGGCGGGGCCGAGATCATAGGGCGAGACCCCGCCCCCGAAGCGAACCCGCGTTCCGAAGCGGGCGGATACCCCCTCCACCACGACGCCGTCGACGGCGCCGTTCTCGCCGGTCGAGAAGGTCGAACCCGGCGGCACGACGGCCACCAGCCACTCCGTCGAGCCGTCGCGTCTGAGCGCGAGGCAGTCGTTGCTGATCCCGAACGTCCCCGAATCGATGGCCGCGGGCGCCGGAAAGCCGGACTTGAAGGTCATCAGGCGGTACCGGGCAGTCGTGGGCGCCGTGTCGTTGCTCATATTGGCCGGCGCCGGGCGGCCTTCGGAGCAGGCCGACAGTCCCATGAGCAGGACGAAAGAAAAGTGCTTGATGGCATGGGCCGGGGACAGCAATCGGCTGCTCCTGTTCGAAACAAACTCGTCACAAAAAACCTCGTGGACACAACAAGGTTCCGGCTATCCCCACTCGTTCGACAAGAGGCTGGACGGTGCAGCCACGAAGTCTATCCGACCAACTCATCTAATCGTCATGGATATTCCGCGAACCAAACGGGCGGTGGCAAGTCCCCGTCCGCCATGTGCACGTCGCCACGCGAGCCCGATTCGCCCATCACCAGCTATAGCAAAGACGCCAAGCCTTCGATTGATCGCCGCCTTTCGAGGGGCTACCTCTTTCCGGCGAGCCCGATGAGGGTAACGGCGACTGGCCGAGGAGAGGAGCGCCCGAATTGGTCGACGCAATTGCCCGAACCCGTTCTCCCAAATCACCGGTCGACAAGGATCGGCTGGTCTCGCGCCTTCGCGATTCGTTGACGGTCATCGCCAAGGTGGCGCTGCTTTATTCCAGCGACGGCGGAACGGAGCAGGAGATACTCGACGTCGACGACTATATTCAGACTCTCCTGATCGGCGAGTCATTGGTCGCCAATCGCGGCTTCAACCATCGCGATCTCGTCCGCCGATACCGCACCAAACCCGGCCACCTCATCGGCGGCCGCGAGGTCGCTCCCTCCGGCATCTCGGTGCGTTACAAGGGGCAGGTCAAGAAGCTCATCGACAGCGGCGATCTCGACTTCGCCGCGACCGACGGAATCACCAGCGGATCGGCGATGAAGGTCGCCTGCATCGCCGCCTTCTTTGGAGAGGACCTGGACGCGCTCGTCGACAATACCGACAGGATCACGCGGATCACCCATGCGAGTGCGGATTCGAGACTGGCGGCGCAATTGACCGTGCTGCGCTATCACCAGATCTTCTTCGAGCGGGAGAATTCGATCGAATGGCTTCGAAACGCGCTGGTCGACGCGATCCAGCGCCTGCGGATCGCCGGAAGCGATTTCTTCCTCGAGAATTTCGACTCGGGCGCGGCCCTGGTCGAAACGCATCCCGACTCGCTTCGCCTGCTCGCCGCGCTCAACGAAGGCGTCGGGCTTTCCCACGTCGCGACCAGCGTTCCGATCTCCGCCTGCTTATGGTCGTTCCGCCCGATCGACCTCCGAGCGGTGCTGACCGGCTGGAGCCTGTTCGACCACCGGGTCGTCCACACCGCCGAGCGCGAGATCGCCCACAGCGACTGGAATTACCGGCCGCACCGCCAGCACTTTCTCGATCTGGGCTATACCGTCGACGATTCGAGGATGCTGGGCCCGGACGCACGCTGCCACTTCGACCTCGACACCCTGTTCTCCATCGCCTTCTCGATGGAGGCGGCGCAGCGCGGACTTCAGGGCAGCGTCGAAGAGGGCGAGCTCGACGAGCTTACCGACAATCTGGACGTGCTGGCCCTCAACCTCGTGGAGCTCGGCCGGCCTTAACGCGGCGGCGGCTCATTCCGCCGCGCGCGCCACCCCAAGCGGCCGGGACGGCTGTCCGGACGAGGCGTCGGAGGCCGCCGGCTCGCCGAGCGCCTCTTCGACGAAGTCGCGCAGGACCCGGCTGGGCGGAACGCCCCGCTCGAACAACATGCTGTTGACCAGACATCCCACCGCGCCGAGCCGCCGGGCGGTGAGATAGTCCTCGACCGACCCGATCCCGCCGTCCAGGACGACCGGGACGCCGAGGTCGCAGCACCGCTCGAACGCATCCTCGTCGGCTATTCCGGATCCGCTTCCGATCGGCCCGCCCATCACCCGAAGAAGCGGACAGCCCGCGTCGACCAGCTCTTTCGCGACCGCCGGATCGTTGGACAGGAGCGGCATGATCCGAAGATCGGGCCGCCGCTCGCGAAGGGTTCGAACCGCCTCGATCAGCGCGGAGTCGTTCGACGTCGAGAGGCTATCGGAAAGCACTTCCAGCTTGATCGTCGGGATACCGGTCATCTCCACCGCGAACAGCGTCTTCTCCACCGCAGCATCGGCCGATGTCTGATGGTTGATGTTCGCCATCATGATATAGCGCGACAGATCGTGCGCGGCGGCCAGCGCGGCGTAGGTGACGCTGCCGAAACCAATCCGAAGGTCTTCAGGCCGCTTACGGGAATCGAGTTCGTGGGTATTCACGGGCACTACGTTCGTGCCCGAAGCCTCGAGCATCGCGAGAACCTCGCCAAGGTCGACCCTGTGCATGTAATTGCCGAAGCAATGCCAGATTGCTGACATGTGAAGGCCGTCACAGTCGAAGTAGATCACGGAACTCTCCTTGGCCACCAGTCTATTAGCTATCATGGAGCTTACGACCAGACAAGCGAACCGGCTACGCCGGGAATGGCAACTTATTTAAGCCACCGCTTCAAAATCCTGTGCGCGAATGCATCGAAAAGACTCCGGCGGCGACGAGCGCCCGGGCCGCGATCAAGCCGATCCGGCGGGTCCAGGCCGCGCCGATTCCGGCGCCTCCGCCTCCATTCCCAAATCCGAAAGGACGATCTGCCGGATGTTCCGCGCACCGTCGAAGTCGAGCTCCCGCCGCCGGTCGGAGCGCCGGCCGGCGCGGAGCTCGGCCACGGCGCCTTCGAACATCGCGGGCAGCCGGGTCACGTCGAGGTCGACGTCGACCGCCGCGAAGCCGCGCAGGTGCGCCGCGTGGAGATATTGCTCGTCGCGCTCGCTCTTGCGCGACGGGACGCAGACGATCCGCGCCTGTCCCCGAAGCGATTCGAGCAGCGAATTGTAGCCGCCCGACGAGATCACGATATCCGCGGCGGCATGAAGCGCCGCCATGTCGGACACCTGCCGATGCAGCCGCAGGTTCGATGCGCCGCGGAATCGCTCCGCCAGCCGCTCCGGGTCGAGGTTCGAGCGCGGGCCGATCACGATGTCGAAGGCGATCCGCGGGTTCGTCGCGGCGAGCTCGCAGCTCGCGGCGATCAGGGCTTCTCCATGCTGACCGCCGCCCGCCGACGCGACCGTCCACAGATCGCCTTCGCCAAGCCCGCGCTCGGTGCGCCGGCGAGCGACTTCGCCCGGGACCTCCGGCTCGACGACATAGCCCACCGTCCGGAACTTGTCCGCGACCGCGCCCAGCGCGGGATAGCGGTCCCGCACCTCGAAGACGCGCGGATCCATCGCCACGAGGACCCGGTCGTATCGCTCCCTGATCGCCGCGAGCGCCTTTCCGGCGAGAAGCAGCTCGGGCAGGTTCTCGGTTTCGTTCTGGAGCGCCCGGGTGACCAGATACTTGCGGCACCTCGAATGCTCGATGATCGGCTCCAGCTCGCCGCGCATGCCCAGCGGCAGGTGGTCGACGAACAGGACGTCGGGCCGGAACGCGTCGACGATGCCCCGCATCAGATCGCGCCGGAGGGCGAGCGCCGCTTCGGGCCCGTCGGTCAGGAACGGCGCGCGTCCCCAATAGGCGGCCTTCTCGGCGAGCAGGCTATCCCAGGCGGGGACATGGACATATTCGCATTCCGCGGGGACGAACCAGTTCGCGGCGGCGCGGTGGCCGGTGACGATCAGGCAGGCGAACGGCCCCTGCAGAGCGCGCGCGATGCACGACAGGCGGCGCAGGTGGCCAAGCCCGGTGCCGCCGTCGAACACGAAGAAGATCGCCCGCTTCTGACGCGCGGCCGGGCCGGGCGAGGCCGTCCCCGAAGCCCGTTCCGCCGTCACTCGGCCGCCACCTTGCGCCGCGCCCATTCCATGTCCCGTCGCATGACCTTCAGCCGGGCGAGCCGCAGCAGCGTCTCGATCGTCCGCTGGCTGGTATGCCTGGCGGAATGCCGGAACCTCAAGGCGGTGTAGAAGCCGTAGGCATTGGCGGTTTCCCGATCGCAAAGATCGATGTCGATCGCCATGCCGGGGTCCGGCTGGACGAAGGAAGATTGATCGGGCGTGATGATCCGGCCGACTCGAAGCGCTCCGTCGCGGATCGGATTGGCGAGCGGCGAGGTGAACCGGCGCTCGCTTCGCACATGGCCGAAATCGTAGATTTCGAAGCTCTTTCGCTCCCAATCGCCCGCGTCGGTCGATTGGACGTTGAGGAGCTCGAGACTGTTTCCCGCGCTGCTTCGAATCACCTCGACGATCCGCTCGGCCTTGCGCTTCTCGGCCTCGGTCTCGACGGCGAGCGGGCCTTCGACGTTGACGAGCCTCGGCCCCGTTTCGCCGTCCCGAAGCCGGTAGGAGGTCAGATAGTTGGTCGTCGTCAGCCCGAAGAGCCGGAGCAGCATCTCGACGTGGATCATCAGCTTTTCATGGTCGCTGCCGGAGAGGGGCAGAGTCGGAAACGGGCGAGAATGGGCGCGGCGCACATGTATCCCGGCCGGCGACGTTCCGAAGGCTCCGCCGAGGATGTCGAAGCCAAGGTCGATGACGGCGTAGACGGGCACGACGTGATAGCCGGGGCAGGTTCGGGCGAAGAGGGTGTCGATCAGCCAGCCGAAGAAGAAGTCGACCAGCGCGTTGCCGAGATAGTCGAGGCCGCTCGAATGCGGCTGATGGCTCGCCGTCCGGCCGGGCGCGACTCCGATGCCCTTGAGGTCGAGGTACCGGGCCTCGCTCGCTCCGGTCGGCGAATCGATCGGAACGACGGCGGCTCGGCCATATTCGGGGGGACGGTAGCCGATCCGGACGTCCGCCAGATCCGCGTCGATCGGCGAGTTGATCTCGTTGGGCTGAAGCTGCTGGCGCGAGATGAAGGCGCCGTTGCGGATCAGCCAGGCATTGACCGCCTTGATGCACAACTTGCCCGAGTCCGCGCAGGCCTTGCATCCCGGCAACGGATGCCGCCGTCGCGCCTCGTCGCCGAATATATGCGGGAAGTCGTTCAGCAGCGCCCGGTAGTTCGCGCAGGCGACCCGCGCGCCGCGAACCCTGACCAGCTCATCCTGCGTGCACGGACCGCCGCTCAACCGCGCGATATCGTGGATCGGTGGAGCGCCGGAGCACCGGCCAAACGACCGCAGAGGTACGCCGCAGCCTTCCGGAGACTCCATTACGCCGCACGCACCTCATTCAATCTCCTAGAACGCCGGCACGCCACCGGGTCGCGGCGGCATGCCAGCATCCCAGATTTACAGCAGCGTGTTCTGCTGCTCCACACCGCCGGCCACCATGGCGACCTCGGCGGCGGTCATTTCGGTGATGGCCGGAGCCGTCATCTCTTCAGCCGATCCGGCGAGTTCGCGCGAGATACGACCGAAAATCGCGTTCTTCTCATTCGTCATCTGCTTCTCCTCTTCTTCAAACCCGGACCAATCATCTATGTGAATTGGCCCAACTCAACTGGGTAAACAGTTCCCGTTGAGTCGTCAACGACGACAAGGGCGGTTTGGTTTAGGTTGGTGACCGTTAATTTGCTGTAGAACGGGCAGAAATCGAGTTGAGTTGGTGACGAGCGCTTGTTCAGCGGGAGTCGAGTCGGAGTCGAACCGTGATGCCGCTGGACCAGTGCCGCCCGATTGCGGCCGTGCCGCCCTTGCCGCTCTGGACAAGGCCGGCCGACTGCTTCAAGAAGTCCAAGGGTCGTCGTCGGAGAGCGTCCGGTTGACCGCCCTTTCAGTAAAGACTCGGGCTTGCGCTTCGCGCTATTGGTTGGGGCTGTGCTTTGAACGTCGACTCCCCGCTTAGCCTGGCCGGACCGACGACCGGCATCGAACTAAGTCCCACGGCGAAGCTGACGGCGGACTTGCGGCGGCATTCCGACATTCCGTTCGCGGCCGCGATCGCGGAGCTGACCGACGCGGCGGATTTCGCCCGCGGAATGCCCGGCGGCGGGTTGCCCGACGATGTCCGCGCCTGGATGGCGCCGCTGATCGAGGCCCGGTACAAATGCCTGACCCAGGCTATCGAGCGGTCCGGCCACTCCCAGGTCCTGGAACTGGCCGGCGGGTTCGCCTTCCGTGGGCTCGCGATGGTCGAGCGGAGCGCGCTGCTCTACCTCGATACCGATCTTCCCGGCCTTCACGCGCAGCGGCAGGCGATCAGGGCGATGCTCGAGCGGGACGAAGGCCTCGAAGGCTCCGAGCGCTGCCTGTTCGCCGGAGTGGACCTGTTGAACCGGGACGATGTCGACCGGGCCGCCGCGCTGCTGCGCCCGGGCGAACCGGTCGCCATCGTCCAGGAGGGGATCATCCCCTATCTGACCGCCGACGAGAAGCATGTCGCGGCGGGCAACGTCGCGCGCCTGCTTCGGCGGTTCGGCGGAGTCTGGCTGACGCCCGACTTCAAGAGCGGCAACGACGGGATCGAACGGCTCTGGCGATCGGACAATTCGCAGATGGTCGCGCGATATCTCGGCACATCGAGCGGACGAACGACTCCGAGGGACCTGAGTCTGAGCGACGAGGCGAAGGTCCGCGCCTTCCTTGCGAGCCACGGCCTCGTCGGGGAAAAGAGACCGGCCATTCCGGACCTTAGCATCCTGTCCAGCGCGCGAAGCCTCGGCACCGGCGAGGACGTTCTAAGCGCCCTGCAATCGGGGCTCGCCTTGTGGGCGATACGCCGCGCCGACGAAGGCGAACCGGACTGAGGCGACCATGCTCGCCAAAGGGCGGCCGCTAGCGGATCTTCCACTTCACGCCCAGCTGGATGGACGTCGTGTTGTTGACCCGGCGCGTGAAGGTGGAGACCGTCGGCGAGTCGATGAAGGTCTCGATGAAGGCGTTCTGGAGGAACTGCTGCGCCGCCAGAGTGAAGCTTAGATTGGCGTCGATCGTATGTTGCCACACCAGGTTCGCGGCGCGGCTGCCCGATCGGCGGCCCTGCACGAGCAGCGACGGCCCCTCGCCGCGAACGTCCAGCCGCAGCTTGTCCTTCGGCCCCACCGTCCAGTCGAGCGCCGCCTTCGCGCTGTAGGTCACCAGCGAGTCGCGCTGAGTCGCGCCGAACGCGCGGAACGACGTCTCCGCCCGATGGACGTTTCCCGACAGGTCGATCTTGAGGCCGGGCGCCACTTTCCCGGACAGGCCGAGCTCCCCGCCATATTCCTGGCTTAGCCCCGCGTTGATCTTCGAGGTCAGGATGACGTTGTCGTCTATCGCCTGATAGACGTTGGCGATGGCGTCCTCGGTGCCGCGATAATAAAGCGTGGCGACGGCCTCCAGGCCGTTGATCGTCCGGTTGTAGACAAGCTCGCCTCGAAGCGCCTTCTGCGGCTGCAGTCGCGGGTTGCCGACATAGCGGTCCTGAACGTCGACGACGACGAGGGTGGGATTGAGGTCCTGCGCCTCGGGAAGCTGGAGCAATCTCGACAGGCTTAGGGATAGCTTCCCCTTCGACCAGCGGCGTTCCGCCGACAGGCTGGCGTCGAGCCCGCTGAAACGGCGCCTCAGGAACGGCGGATTGCCTCCGTCGCTAAGGTCGAACGTGCTGCCGCGCCACTTCACCCCGCTCTGGAGGGTCCAATCGGTGCGCCGCAGGGTCGCCTCGAAATAGCCTTCGATCCTCTCCCGGGCGACCCGGAAATCGTCCGGAATGCCGACGAACCGCGAGGGAAAGGGCGCGTTGAGCGGCAGGTCCGAACCGCCGTTTCGGAAGCGCTCGTCGGCGGTTTCCCAGGCGATCCCGGTCTTGACCGACAGCGGCTTGGCGAGGCTTCCCTGGAAGTCCGCGGTGGTCCTGTAGAAATCGGAATCCTGATAGTCGCCGACATAGGTGAGGCTCACCGGCGCTCCGGCGCCGTCCGGGGTGAGGCTGTAGGTGCGGTCGGAGCGGCCCTTGCCGCTGCCGTGGACCGCTTCGACGCTTAGCTGCCCGTCGGCTCCGATTCCGCGCCGGGTCAGCGACAGGCTTGCATCGAAATCGTCCTTGGCGAGGCGGGAATCGCGCACTCGGACGTAGCGGTCCAGGACCGTACCCGCCGAGTCGAAATCCGTCGTCCGGAAGTCGACGATGTTGCTCGCCGTGAACTTCGTATAGCCGAAGGCGCCTTCGACCGCCGTCTTGTCCGAAACATCGTAGCGAAGCTTCGTCTCGACGGTGCCGGAGCGGCTGCGCGTCGGCGTATAATCGGCGAGTATCTCGCTGAGCGCGACGTCGCCGGGCGCGACCGGGTCGTAGCGGCGGGTGGTGAAGGCTCCGTCGAGGCGAAGCGCCTCGCGGTAGGTGGCGTCGAGATCGAGCTTCGCATGTTCCCAGCCATAGGCGCTGTCGAGCGAGATCCGGCCGCGGCGGCGTTGATCGATATCGCCGGCGAGCGACGCGTGGGGCCCCAACGCGGCATCATGCTTGAGCTTCAGGTTGATCACCGAGGCGCCCTGGGAATTCACCCCCGCCGAGGGATTGGTGATCACCTCGACGCTCTTGATGCTGCTTCCCGGCATCGTCTGCAAGGTGGTTCCGCGACTCTCCTTGTCGGTGGCCGCGGACGGCCGTCCGTCGATCAGCACCTCGACGTCGGTCCGGCCGCGCAAGCTGACCTCGCCGTCGCTGGTCACCGAAACCGACGGAAGCGTGTTCAGCAGATCGGCGGCGCTTCCGGTCGTGCCCTGGAGATTGTTGGTGACGTCATATTCGGCGGCTCCCGGCCGGTGCTGCGCGAGGGGCTTCTTGCCGGTGACGATGATCTGGGAGCCGCCGGAGGGGCCCCGCGGCGCGGCCTTGGGAGGCGCCTGCGCGGTGCCCCGGGCGTCGGCGGGGGCGGGGGTGGGGGCGGCCTTGTTCGCGGGAGCGGGCGGCGTCGGACCGTCGTTGGGGGCCGGCTGCGCGGCCGCCGCGCCGAACCCGAAGGCGGGAAGCATCGCGACGCCCGCCAGAATCGCCGCCCGCCGGGTCGCCGACCGCCCGAAGGAAGGGAGCCGGCCGCCTCCTCCGGCGCCGATGCGCGACGCGAACTTCGTAAACGTCAACCCAATCTCGCCTTTTTCCATCCAATACGAACGGCATTTCGGCCGTCGTCCACCACAGACGGATAGAACGCCCGACCCTGCCCAATAGCGCAAAACATTGCAATCGGTGGGAACTGCTCCAAAGCTTCGTTGCTTCGGGAAGGCGGCTTGCCCGGGTCCACGCCGACATTGGCTCCCGGCGGGTCGGATCGGGCGCAATAGGCGCGCTTTGGTTTCCGGCATGAAACGGAATAATCGGGCGAAGCCATCGCCCTTCATCCATCCCCAAGTGGCCGCCGCCGCTCCCCGCGGGCTCGAGTAACGCCGTCGAATCGAGCGTGGCCCGCCTGGACGCGAGAAGCGCTTATGCTATGCCGCCGGTCGATGAAGTGGAGGGCAGCCGTGCCGAAAGGCGTCCGGGCGGGTCGCGGGACGCATGGACCCACGGCGCGGGTTCGACTCACGCCTTGCGCCCGGAGGCTTCGTTTCTCGTTTTTGTCGGGAATGACTGGCAATTGGTCGTGGCGCGGGCGGATCGTGCTTGCAGGTGAAGTCTGGTAGAGGCAGCGGGCATGTCGGACCTGGATATCTTCGAATGGCTCGCCTGGGACAGGTTCCTGGCGGTGATCGCCACGCGCGATCCCAATCGGATCACAGTCACCCCGGGATCCGTGCTTGGACTTCCGGAAGACGACGGCCCGCCCGCCCTGCTCCATGTCAATCTCAGCCGCCCGGAAATTGCCTTCCCCAACTATGCCGAGTGGATCGCCCGCTACGAAGAGCTTGGGAGGCCGGTGATCAACGGCTATTGCGCGAGCATCGACAAATGGTCGATCCAGGAGGCCTGCGAGGCCGCCGGGCTGCCCCATGTGCGGATCGCTCGGGAGGGCGATCCCGGCGAGCTGGTGATCGCGAAGACCCGCGCCAATTATGGCGGCCTCGCGGAAGCGAAGCTCGATCCGAAGCTGGCCGGCGGGCTGGCTCCGCCCCCCTGGCCCTATCCCCAGCGCGTTCAGCTTTTCCGGCGCGACGCGGTCCCCGCCGCGATGTGGGACGACCCGCGGATGACGGTTGAGCGGTATGTCCGCAACTCGAAAGGCCGGTTTCGCCGCGCCTATGTCGTCGGCGATTACGTCGCCGTCGCCACCTCCTATTCCGACGATGTCCTTAAGACCATGGAGCAGCGCGACGGAGTCGACCTCGTCTCCGTCAAGTCGGCCAAAGACCTTCCTTATGATCCGCGCGACCCGATCTCGGTCACCTACAGGCTCGCCCGGGCGATGCGGGTGGATTTCGCCGCGCTCGACCTCGCCCTCGACGAGGACGGCGTGAATCATCCGATCGACGTCAACACGACTCCCTCGTGGGGACGGGATCACAACCCGCGGCTGATCCAGGAACTGACCGAGGCGATGGCCGTCCTGATCGACCGGGGCTCGCTTCACGCGCGCCGCTGACGATCGATGTGCGGCCTGTTCGTCTATCTGGACCCGTCGGGGGCGCCGCCGCCCTTCGAGACCGGCGCCGTCCTCGCGGCGCTCCGGCATCGCGGCCCGGATGGCCGTGGCTTCCTCCATCTTCCCGGCTGCAGCCTCGTCCATACCCGCCTCGCGATCCTCGATCCGGAGCACGGGCAGCAGCCCATGACCCATGCTCCGACCGGACTCGCTCTCTCCTATAACGGCGAAGTCTATAATGCCGCCGAGCTTCGGTCGGCGCTCGAGCCGCTCGGCCATGTCTTCCGGACCGGGACCGACACCGAGGTTGTGCTCGCCGCCTTCGCGCAATACGGCCCCGCCAGCCTTGCGATGCTGGAGGGGATGTTCGCCTTCGCGCTATGGGATCCGCGCGATCGGCGGCTCTACGTCGCGCGCGACCGAATGGGCGAAAAGCCGCTGTTCTTCGCACGGCTGCCCCGCGGCAAGGTCATGGTGGCGTCCGAGCTCAAGGCGCTTCGCGCCGCCGGCCTCCAGGTCTCGCCGGACCCCGGATCGCTCGACCATTATCTTCGATGGAAGCATGTCCCGGCCGATCGATCCATCTATGCGGAGGTCGAGGTCGTCCCGCCCGCGCATATCCTGACCTTCGATGCCGGGTCGGTCGAGAAGGAGAGATATTGGGACCTGCCGCCAGCGCCTCGAACGCCGCCCCACCTCGAGCCCGAGCCGGAGGGCCAGCGTGAGCGGGTGCTGGAAGAGCTTGGCGAACGCCTCGCCGTCTCGGTCCGCAATCGCCTGCTGAGCGACCGGCCGGTCGGCATCTTCCTCTCGGGCGGAGTCGATTCGACCCTGATCGCGGCCCTGGCGTCGCGGGCCGCCGACCGCCGCCTCGCCGGCTACACCGCCTCCTATGAAGGCGATCTGGACGAGGCGCCTCGGGCCGAAAGGGCGGCGCGTCGTCTCGGTCTCGACCATGTCGGCGTGCCTGTCGACGGGCCCGCGCCGGACGAAATGGCGGCGATCTGCGCCTATCTCGACCAGCCGCATGCCGACAGCGCGAACTTCGCCCAATCCATCTTGAGCAGGCGAGTCGCGCGGGATGCCGCCGTCGTCCTCTCCGGCGATGGAGCGGACGAGCTGTTCTGGGGCTATGAATGGTATTCGGCCCCCCGCTCCTTGCGGCATCGGCTCGAGCGGATGACGATCCTGCCCGCCGACGCGCGACGGGCCCTGCTTCCGGACCTGGCGGCGGATCGCGGGATCGAGCCCGAACCTTCGGGCGATCCGGCCGACGCGATCAACCGGTTCGATCTTACCCACTATCTGGCCGGCCAGCTCCTGCCCAAGGCGGACATGCTCGGGATGATGCACGGTCTCGAGGTCCGGGCGCCGTTTCTCGATCATCGCCTCGTCGCCTTCGCCCGCGGGCTTCCGGCGCGATCGAAGGCCGGGCCGCCGCCCAAGCCCCTGCTCCGCGAGCTGACGGCGCGCCTGTGCCCGGACCTCGTTCCCGACGAGCGCAAGCAGGGCTTCGGAGCGCCGCTTCAGGCATGGCTGGACCGGCCGGCGTTCCGGTCCTTCGTCCGCGACACGCTCTCGCCGGGGGCGCGGATCCGCGGCCTGCTGGATCCCGCCGCCTTCGATTCCCAGGTCGCCGCGGCCTTTGCCGAGCCGGGCCGGGCAAGCGCCTATCGCCTCTGGCTGTTCCTGTGCCTCGAGCTCTGGGCCGAGGCGGCCGCTTCCTGATGAGGATCCTGTTTTATCTCCCCCTGGCGAGGCGATGGATGCTCGAGAACGTCGTCGAGCCGATGATCGCGAAGCTGGCTCCGCTCGCCGAGGTCCATGTCATGATTCCGGACGCGTGGATGGAGAGAGCCTCGGGCGCCTGGCGACGGGACGTCACCTGGCATCCTTTCGAGGTCGATCTCGGCGACCGCGATCCGCTCGGAACAAGCGGACCCGCGCCTCGGATCCTGGAGGCCGCGGCCGCGATCGCGCCCGATCATTGTCTCTGCCGAAGCGCCGATCCCTCGCTTCCGGACCATCTTCCCGGGCAGGTGCGCTATATCATGGAGGCGAGCGCGCCGCCCTTCCGGCTCGGTACGCACTGGGTTTCGCTCCAGCCCCAGATTTTCGACCATGGCCTGGTTCCCGATCTCCCGCCGGAAACGCGATCCGCTCTGATCGCCCTCATCGCCCCGGTCTGGCGCGACGTCGAGCGGGCCCATCCGCGCGATCCGTCTTGGCGGCGGCGCAATGGCCTGCCGGAGGACCGGAGGATCGTCGCGCTTCCGCTCGACTACGAGCATCGCGACAATCTCTTCGGAATACACCGCGCCGTCCGCCCCAACGCCGCCCTGGCCGCCGGCCTTGCCGACCGGATGGGCGAGCGGCTGTTCCTCGCCGTCACCGACCATCCGCTCAACATCCAGTTCGTCGACCGAAGCGCGCTCGTCGCGGCGCTCGAGGCGCGGCCCGGCGAGGCGCGGCTCCTGCCCCCGCCCGTGGAAGGCGGCGACGTCACCAATGCGCTCGTTCAACATTCCGACGCGATGATCGTCGGCGACTCCAAATGCTTCGCCGCCGCCGCTTTCCACGGCAAGCCGCTGCTTCGCCAGTCCAGGTTCGCCACCGGATCCTGGCTTCGCGCCTATGGCGACCTCGATCGGTTCGCGGCCGATCTCGCGGCGGGAGAGGCGGTCGCTCCGGAGCGCGAGGATGCGATGGTCTGGTTCGCTTATTATCTGGCGGCGCAGGCATTCCCCCCGCGCGATTCCGAGGTGACCGGAGCCGAGATCCTGGAGCGGATCGCCGGCGGCTTCGGTCCGGGACGATGGACCGAAGCGTTCGCGCGCGTGACTCGTCTGAAGCGCGAAGAACGGGGCCTGCCCCCGGCGGCGAAGGAGCGATCATCATGAGCGAAGACGGTTCTCGCCCGGCTTTCCCGCCGCCGGGGATCCTGGACGGTCCCTCCGTGGCGCTCGTGCCGCTCGAGGAGGCGCACCGCGAGCCTCTGCGCCGGGCCGCCCGGCTGGATGAGCGTATCTGGACCTATTTCCCGCTCACCTTCAACGGCGCCGGCGACGATTTCGACCCGTGGTTCGATCGCGCGCGGTTGCTCCAGGGCGCGGGCGAGCATTACCCGTTCGCGGTCCTCCGGCGAAGCGACGGCGCGATCCTCGGCACCACCCGCTTCTACGACATGGCGCCGATCCACCGCCGGCTCGCCATCGGATCGACCTGGTACGTGCCCGAGGCGCGCGGAAGCCTGGTCAACGCGGAGGTGCGCTGGCTAAGCCTCTCGCACGCTTTCGAGACCTGGCGGGTCAATCGGGTCGAGCTGATCACCGATCCCCGCAACCTCGCCTCCCTGGCGGCGATGAAGCTGCTCGGCGCGGTTCGGGAAGGGCTGATCCGCCGCCACCTCATCTACAAGGACGGCCGGGTGCGCGATTCCGTCCTGTTCAGCATCCTGCGGGAGGAATGGCCGGCGGTGCGCGGCCGGCTGATCGCGACGGCGGGGCCGGCGCTCGCCGCTCACGCCGCGGCATCGTCGCCGGCGTCGGACGTCACCTCCAGATAGGCCGGAAGCCTGGGCAGCCGCTCCAGGTCATGTTCCAGGAGCAGGCCGTCCTCCTCCTCGCCGATCTGCCGGAAGCCGGCGAAGCGGAAGACGACGAGCACCGGCTTGTTCCGCTCCGTCGGCACGTAGCTGGCCCGAAGCCGGACTCCGCGCGCGTGGGCGCGCTGCAGCAGATGGACGAGGAACGCCGTGCCCACTCCCCGCGAGACGACCCGGCACGACATGATCAGCAGCCGGACGGTCCAATGGTCGGGCGCCAGATCGACCAGCGCGAGGCCGATCGTGCCGCTGCTTCCGTACCGGTCGTCGAGCTGCGCCACGAGGACGAGGTGGTCGGGCGAATCGATCAGCGCCGCCAGCGCCTCGTGCGAATAGGTCCGGCCGGTCGTGTTGAGCTGATTGGTTCGAAGGGTGAGCTCTTCCGCCCGGTCGAGATCGTCGCGGGATGCGCGGCGGATGCGCATCCGCATCTCCAGCGTCGCGAGAAAGGCGTCGCGAGGCCCCTCGAACCGGTCCTCGGCCTCGGTGCGCTCGATATCCGCCTGGTACATCGATCGGCGGCGGCGCGATTCGGCGGTCCGGAACCGGGGCATGAGCCGCGGTTCGTCGAGCAGGACCGGAAGCCGCGCGGCTTCGAACAGGTGAACCTGGGGAAGGAAATAGGCGATCTCGTCCCGTTCCGCCGGCTGATCGTCGATGAACGCCACCGCGTCGAGCCCCAGGCCGAGCCGCTCGGCGATCCTCTCGATCGCGCTGGCCTTGCTCCACCAGCCGATCTGCGGGAACAGGAAATAATCGGCGACGCCAAGCGCCTCGACCCGCGCCCAGGCGACGTCGTGATCGTTCTTGCTGGCGATCGATTGGAGTATCCCCCGCTCGTCCAGGGCGCGGACCGCCGCCTCGACCCCCGGCGCGAGCGAATCGGCGCCGCCCTCCAGCAAGGTGCCGTTCCAAAGCGTTTCGTCCAGGTCCCAGACGACGCACTTGATCGGCTTTTCCCGGGCCGAGGCCCGGCCCGGCCCGGCCTCACCTTCCTTCATGGGCTTTTCGGACCGCGTGCGATGCCAGCGCGATCTGGTGCATCTCCTGGGTACCCTCGATGATTTCGGCGACGGTCGAGTCGCGAAGATAGCGGGCGACCGGATAGTCGGCCGAGCAGCCGTTGCCGCCATGGATCCGCACCGCCGAGGCCGCGGCCTTCCGCGCGGCGTAAGCGGCGTGATATTTCGCCAGGGCCGTCTCGGCGGCGGAATGGGGATGGCCCGACCGGCGGAACCGGGCGCTTCGCTCGCAAAGGGCCCGCGCCGTGGTGTCGAGCACCAGCATGTCGGTGAGCTGGCGGCGGATCAGCTGGTGCTCGATCAGCGCGCAGCCTCCCTGCTCCCGAAGCGAGGCATAGGCCGTGGACGCCTCCAGGCACGCCCGAACGATTCCCGTCGCGCCCCAGGCGACCGAGAAGCGGCCGTGATCGAGCACGTTGTTGGCGACGAAGCGGACTCCGGCGCCCTTCGCGCCGACCCGATGGGCTTTGGGCACCCGGACGCGATCGAGCTTCATCCGAGCCAGCATCGATCCGCGCGTTCCGAACGCATCCTCGATCGGCTCGAGCGAGAGCCCCGGCATGTCGCGCTCGACGACGAACGCCGTCGGATCGTCGCCGTCGCGCGCGATCGTCAGGAAGAGGTCGGCGGCCTGGCCATAGGTGATCCACGTCTTGGTGCCGGTCAGGACGAAGCAATCGTCCCTCTCCTCGGCGGCGCAGCGTATGTCGCCGGCGGCGCTTCCCACCTCGGGCTCGGTGAGCGCGAAGGCGATCTTGAGCGCTCCGCTGCACAAGTCGGGCAGCCATCGCGCCTGCTGCTCCGCCCTCGCGAAGCGAACCAGCGCCTGGGAGGCCATGTTGTGGACGGTCATCAGGCTCCGAACCGACGCGCAGGCGCGCCCGATCTCCTCCGTCGCCAGGCCGTAGGACAGGGGGTCGAGCTCGCCGCCGCCCCAGCGGGCGGGGAGCGCGGCCCCGAGCCAGCCCTCCTCGCCCAAGGCGGCGAGGATCGAAGGCGGAGTCCGCTGGCTCCTGTCTATCTCCGCCGCGACGGGCTCGAGCCGATCGGTCGCGAACCGCCGCGCTCGGGCGCGGACCTCGCTCTGCCCATCGGTCAGGTCGAGCTCCATCAGGTCACGCCGCCGCCGCGGTCTTCGCCGACACGAAGGCGTTCAGGGCATCGATCGAGCAGAAGTTGGCGATGTCGAGATCGTCGGGCTCGATCGAAATATCGAATTCCTGCTCGACGAAGCTCACCAGCTGAAGCGCGAACAGGGAATCGACCAGGCCGAGTTCGAAGAAATCGCCGTCGTCGGCAAGCGGGACCGATACGCAACTAGTGATATAGTCCCGGATCCGTTCCAGCGCCGTCATCGCTTCGTGCTCCGTCCATCATATTCAAAGAAACCGGCGCCTGTCTTGCGGCCCAGCCTGCCGCTCGCCACCATTTCGCGCAACAAGGCGCTCGCCTTGTATTTCGGATCTCCGAAGCTTTCTTCGAGCACTTCCAAGGAGCGCAAGATCGTGTCAAGGCCGATAAGGTCCGCCGTGGCGAGCGGCCCCATGGCATGCGCGAAACACCCGACGAAAATGGAATCGACGTCGCGCGCGTTCGAGATACCTTCTTCGACGACCCTGATCGCTTCGTTGATCATGAGCATCAATACGCGGTTGGTGACGAAGCCGGGACTGTCGCCGACCACGATAGCCTTCTTGCCGATCCGCTCGAGCAGGGCGGTGGCCGCGGCGATGGCCGCGTCGCTCGTCCGCGGCGACCGGATGACCTCGACGAGCGGCTTTTGCGGCACCGGGTTCATGAAATGCATTCCGACGACCCGCGCGGGCTTCGGGACGAGCGAGGCGATCCGCGCGATCGAGATGGCGGAGGTGTTGGCCGCGAGCGTGCAGTCGGGGCGGCAAACTTCCCCAAGCGCTCGATAGACCGACGCCTTGGCCGCCCAGTCCTCGGTCACGTTCTCGATGACGAAATCGGCCCTGGCGAGCGGCTCATAGCCGGTCGTGGTCTCGATCCGGGCGAGCATCGCTTCATGGCGCCCCCGCAATTGGGGGTCGAACAATGCCGCGGACTTGAGCGCGTGGGCGATCGACCGCCGCGCCGCGTCGAGCCGCTCGGCGGTGAGGTCGACGAGCAGCACGTCGAAATCGTGCTGCGCCAGCACTTGGGCGACTCCGCGTCCCATCACGCCCGCCCCGACGACGGCGACGATATTGCCCATGGTCACGCTCCCCGGCCCGGCCGAATCCCCGAATCCTTGCACTCCAGCCATGATCGCTTGGTACCGCCGAAGCCCCGGGGCGACAAATAAAGGCCTTACCTTTGCGCTTTTCTGCGATCCGACGTGGAATGAAGGATGATTTCCATGGCTTCACATTGCCAAAGCCGGATAAATTCGTCCATCTTCCTTGATGGATTTGCGGTAGAGCCGAGTCTATGAGCGCGGACGGGGACGGTTCTTCGGTGAGGCCTTTCGCGATGGACGATCGGATGGGCTCCGTCGGGACTCAAGCGCCGTCGGAGGCGGAGGGAGGCGGTCCCGAGGCCGTCCTCGATCTCGCCCGGCTTCGGCGGCAGGCGCGGCGGGTCCTGCCCCGCGACATCTTCGACTATCTCGACGGCGGCGCGGGACACGAATCCACGGTCCGCTCCAACCGCAGGGACTTCGAGGCCTGCAAGCTCTTGCCGCTGGTGATGCGGGACGTGTCGGCGCCGGACCTCGCCACCCGCCTGTTCGGCAGGGATCTTCCGCTGCCGCTCGGCTTCAGCCCGACCGCGCTCCACCGGCTGGTCCATCCCGAAGGCGAAGCGGCGAGCGCGCGTGGAGCCCGTTCCGCCGGCCTGCCGCTGACGATCAGCGCGATGTCGAGCGTGGCGATCGAGGACGTCGCGGCCGGCTCGGGCCATCAGAATCTCTGGTTCCAGACCTATTTGTTCAAGGATCCGGCGGTCGCGCCGGCCCTCGTCGCCCGGGCCGAAGCGGCGGGGTGCAAGGCCGTGATGGTCACCGCCGGCTGCCCGGTCATGGGCACGCGCGACCGCAACCTGCGCAACCGGTTCGAGCTCCCGGACTCGGTCGGCCCCGCGCATTTCGAGCGCCGGGCGGTCCAGGACCACAACAACCCGATCGCGTCCTTCCACGGGGCCGAGATCGATCCGGCGGCGACCTGGAAGGACGTCGCGGCGCTCGCCGCCCGAACCCGGCTGCCGGTGCTGGTCAAAGGCATCATGAACCCGGCCGACGTCGCTCCGGCGCTCGACTGCGGAGCCGCCGGGCTCGTCGTCTCCAATCATGGCGGCCGCCAGCTCGACACCAGCGCGTCGACCCTCTCCGTCCTCCCGGCGATCGCGGCGAAGGTGGACGGACGCGCGGCTTTGCTGGTCGACAGCGGCTTCCGGCGCGGAACGGATGTGCTGAAGGCGCTCGCCCTGGGCGCCGATGCGATATTGCTCGGTCGGCCGCTCCTGTGGGCGCTTGCGATCGGCGGCGCGGCGGGAGTCGCCGAGGCGATCGAACGGATCGGCTCGGAACTGCGCGTCGCCATGCAGCTTGCGGGTTGCCCGACCCTCGCCAGCCTGCGCGAAAATGCCGGAACGCTCCTCGCCGGACGGCTGGACGGCGCGCCCGGCCGCTCTTAGCGGCGACGCCGGCTGGCGGCGGGGCCGGTGCCGCCCAAATCCAGCAGCGCCGGGAAGACCGCTCCCGTCCGAAGGTTCCGGATCACGAAGGGGGTCCTCGCCGGCTCGACCGCCAGCGCCGATTCCGCCAGACCGGCGCGGCCGTCCCGATAGGCGGAGAAAGCATCGATCCAGGCGGCGTTGGCATCCTTGCGAACCTGCGACTGCATCCCGGTCTCCGCCGCCGTGGTCAGCGATCCTTCGCGAATCCGGCGGACGTAGAGGAACGAGTCCACGTTCAGCATCCGCGCCGACCAGTGCGCGCGAAGCTGGAACTGGCGGTCGGCGCCGAAGGTCCTGACCGTCGAGAAGCCGCCGAGACGCCGAAGGCATTCGGCGCGGGTGATGGTGGTCGAGAACAGCTGAACGGCGGCCGGTCCACAATCCAGGCCGCGATTGGCGTCGAGCGGAAGCCGTATCGCCTCGACCGTGCGGGTCATCTCGTCGAAGCGCAGCTCGTGGCAGCCGACGATATCGGCGCCGCGCGCCTCCGCGAAGCCGAGCAGCTTTTCGATCCGTCCGGGCAGGGAGACATCGTCCGTGTCCTGGAACGCGACATAGCGCGCGCTCGACTCGAGGGCGAAATGCTGGCGGGGCACGTAGGGTCCGGCCGGATTGGGCGAGACTTCATAAAGCTCAAGGGCTTCGTATTGCATCAGCGCGCGGCAATGAGCGGGATCGGGCTCCTGGTCGAAGCAGAGGATGGTTCGGCCCGCGAAGCTGCGTCCGATCACGCTGGCGACGGCGGCGCCGAGATATTGGTCGCCGCCGCGATGCGCGAGGATCATGTCGGCGCTCGCCCCGGCTGGGGCGGGAGGCTCTTCTTCCGGCTCCGGCCGGTGGACGATATCCAGGGCGACCGGCGGATCGCGGTCCGCAAGCGCCGCCCGGAGCGCTCGGAAGCAACGCTCGGGCGGGGCGCGATCGCTCCAGCCGCGAAGCCCGCTCGCCCAGGGCCCGGAGGCGAGGAAGTCGGTGAGGATGTCGTCGCGGCGGATCCGCTCCGTGGGCGGCGTTCGCGGCGGCACGAGCAGAGTCAGGGCATCGCCGCCGCCCGCCCGCCGGTGCCGCCGAAGCGCCTCCGGGATCAGCGCCCGGGTATTGTCGGAAAGCGCCGCCAGGATCGTGGCGCCGCCCGGGGAAGCGATGACCTCCATCGGCGAGGATTCGGCTGGCTCGGAACTGGCTGTCATGTGCCCAAGTCGCCCGATCCGCGGCCGCAGTTTAGCGCTATGAAGGTGTCGCGAGCGCGGTCATGATTATAAGGCGCGGTACAGAAGGGTAAAGCACGAACCGATGGACGGACTATCGACATCGAGCTTGGGGATTGACGCGGCGGTTGCCCGGATCGACGCGAGGCTAGACGAGAGTCTTGCCCAGCTCGAAGCCGCGGGAACGACTTCTTCCGAGGCCGACGCGTTCGAGGCTTTTCTGGTTCGGCCGGGCACTTTGCAGCGCGAGTCGCTGATCGTCCGTTGCCGTTACGATGGCCGATCGTTCGACGTGAAGACGGTGGTGGACAAGCCGTTTCCGCGCCGGCGCATCAAGGACGGCCTGCTCCCCTGCCTCGCCCGGATCGAGCCCGGCCTCGAGCGTCCGTTCGACCTGTTCATGCTGATCAGCGACACCGTCTATGTGGCGGACCCGGCGCGCGCCGAGTTCGTCGCCTTTCTAGAGCGGGTACCCTTCCTTCGCTGCGATTGGCTGGAGGGCGATCCGGTCAGCTGCAAGGCGCTGATCATGCCGGATCTGTGGATGCAGGAGGACTCCTATGGCGCGGAGGTGGCGGCGATCGACCGGGCGGCGGCGGCCCTGCCGTTCGAGCGTCGCGAGGCGGTCGTCAAATGGCGCGGAGGGCTAAGCGGGCCGGGCTATCCGGACATCGACAATTGCCGCGACTTTCCGCGCTACCACCTTCTCCGGCAGGCGCTTCGTCGTCCCGACATCATCGACGCCCGCCTGACCCATTACGACAATCTGGCAGCGACCCCGGCCGGCGAAGCCCTCCGCCGCCAGCTCGAATCGTGGTTCGGCGGGCTTGCCCCGTTCATGCCAGTGGCGGATTTCACCGCCTACAAATATCTCGTTTCGGCGGACGGGGTCGCCGCTTCCTGGAAGCGCGTCGCCACCCTGCTCTGGACCGGCTCCGTTCTGCTCATGCAGCATCGCTGGCGGCAATTCTTCTATCCCGGCCTCGTCGCCTGGGAACATTACGTACCGGTCGCCGACGATATTTCAGACCTGGTGGAGCGCTTCGAGCAGCTTCGGGCGGACCCGGCCGCGGCGCGGGCGATCGCCCGGAACGCGCGTGAGTTCGCGCGCCATGTCCTGACTCGGAAGGCTGTCGACGATTATATGCTTACTTTGCTTAACCGTTGCGCCAGGTTGCTTTAGACCGGCAGACTCCGCGATGTTTCGCAGGCCTGGGAGGAAGTCGATGCCGAGATTGGTCGCCGTGGTTCCGGTGCGTCAGGGGTCCGAGCGGGTCAAGAACAAGAACTTCAAGGCATTCGGCGGAGCGAACCTTCTCGAACTCAAGCTGGCGAAGCTCAAGCAGGTCCCCGGAATCGACGCGATCGTCGTCAATACCGACTCCGACCGCGCCATCGAGATCGCCGACCGCTTCGGGGTCGGCCATTTCCGGCGCGAACCTTATTATGCGAGTTCGGAGTGCATCAACAGCGAGCATTGGCGCAATCTCGCCGAGACGACTCAAGCCGACTACGTCATGCATACGCTGTGCACCTCTCCGCTGATCGCCCTCGACACCTATGCGAAGGTGGTCGAGGCATCCCGGCGGCACATGACGGGCGGCGAATATGACAGCGTCAACACGGTACGCGCGGTCAAGAAATTCCTGTGGATGGACGGCAAGCCGATCAACTACGCCATCGGCCAGTCTCCCAACAGCCAGAACCTGCCCGACGTCGTCTCGCTCACCTTCGGGATCTCGATCATCTCTCGGGAGCTGATGATCGCCCGAGGCAATGTCGTGGGGCTTCGCCCGCTCTTCTATCCGCTCGACGAGATCGAGTCGGTGGACATCGATACGGACCTGGAATTCGAGTTCGCCGAATTCGTCTACAACAAGCAACGCGGCTCCGCCCCGATGCCGGCCGACGTCACTTCCGACCGCCCTTCCCGAGCAGCTCTGGAACGGTGAGGTAGCGATACTCGTCCGTCTCCCCCAGCAAACGGTCGACGGCGTCGACGGTCATTCGTCGATCGGCGGAGGGATCCCGGCCGCTCCCGTCGTGCAGCAGGATGATCGCCCCGGGCCTTAATCCCGAGCGCATCCTCTCGTAGATCTGGGCGCTCGATTCGGCTTCCCAGTCGCCGGTCGAGATCGTCCATTTCACGACTTGGTAGCCCAGCATCCGCGCGGCGAGATGGGCCGCGAAATTCTCGCGTCCGTAGGGCGGGCGGAAGATCCTCGCCTCGTGCTCCCCAAGCCATTCCGAGCAGGTCCGAATCTCGTCGATCCGGCGGCGGTGCGACACCGTCAGGAAATCGCAATGCGAGTGGGAGTGATTGCCGATCGCGTGCCCGGCCTTGGCCACGGCGTCGACGATCTCGGGATAGGCCTGCGCCGCGCGACCGAGCATGAAGAAGGTCGCCTTGGCGCCGTGGCGCGCCAGCACGTCGAGCAGCCGCGGCGTGTGGACCGGGTTGGGGCCGTCGTCGAAGGTCAGCGCCGCGACCCGCTCCGCGGTTCGGACCTCGGTGATCGGGCCGAAGAAACGGCGCCGAAGCGCTTCCACGCGACCGGGCCGGGGAGGCGAAGCGGGGCTCGACGGCCGGCTCACGCCCGCTCCCTCAAGCGGCCGCCGGTCAGTTCGTATACCCGGTCGGCGGCCGCGATCGTCTCGCGCCGGTGAGCGACGATGATCCGGGTTATCCGAAGCCTCCGGATCGCCTCGTTGATCGCCTGTTCGTGCTCGGCGTCGAGATGGGCGGTGCCTTCGTCCATCACGAGCAGCCGCGGCTTGCGGTAGAGGGCTCGGGCAAGGATCACGCGCTGCTTCTGGCCGCCCGAAAGGGACGAGCCCATCTCGCCGGTGAAGGTGTTGTACTGCATCGGGAAGGACAGGATGGTGTCGTGCACCGACGCCTGCCGGGCCGCGTCGTGGACGGCCTCCAGATCGGGCTCGGGATCGAACAGGGTGATGTTGTCGAGCAAGGTGCCCGAAAACAGGATGTCGTCCTGAAGCACTCCGGCCATCTGGTCGTGAGCGCATTTGTGACCGAACAGCTCCAGCGGACGGTCGTCGATCAAAACGCTCCCCTCGTCCGGTTCAATCAGGCCGAGCAGAACCTTCACCAAGGTCGACTTGCCGCCTCCCGACGGGCCCGTGATGGCGATATGCTCCCCCGCCTCGACCTTCAGGCTCGCCCCCGACAGGACTTCGGGCTCGCCGCGCGCGTAGCGGAAGCGGATGTCGCGGAGCTCGATCTTCCCCGCCATCGGGGTCGGCGCCCGCGAGGCCGTCCGGTAGCTGACGTCGTCCTCGGTCAGCGCGATGTCGGAAAGCCGCTCGAGGTGGAGCCCGATCATCCGGAAGAGCACGAACTTGTCGGCGAGCGCGGTGCCCTTGGTGATGAACTGGGTCTTGTAGGCGACGAAGGCGAACAGCATGCCGATGGTGAGGCCGCCGGCCAGGACCGCGCTGACCCCGACATAGAGGCTGCCGATGAACTCGCCGCCGAAGATCAGCAGGTTCACCGTTTCCTGCCAGATCCCGATCCGGCGGAGATTGAGCTCGGCGTTGATCTTGTCGGTCTGGCGGTTCTGCCAGGTGATCTGACGCATCGTCTCACGATTGGCGAGGCGAAGCGCGACCATGCCGCGAATGCTCTCGATCATGGTGGTCTGCTCGATCCCGCCGGTGATGAGGGCGTCCTCCTGGGCGCGCCGCTCGATCGGAAAGGTGAAGATCCGGACGAGCAGGTAGAGGACGAAGGCGCCGACCGCGATCAGGGTCATGGCGGGGCTGTAGAAGAACATCGCGATCAGCAGCAGCAGGGTCATCGCGCCGTCGATCAGGATCGCGACGGCGCCGTTGATCAGCAGATCCTGGATCGGCCGGATCGACTGGAAGCGGGAAAGGATGTCGCCGACATGGCGCTTCTCGAACCAGGTGATCGGCAGCCGAAACAGCTTGCCCGCGATGCTGTTGGACACGCCGAATCCGAAGCTCGCGCCCGCCGACAGCAGGACGAACGATCGCAGCAGGCTCGCTCCGACGTTGACGAGCAGGAACATCGTGAAGCCGAAGGCGAGGATCGCCAGCAGGTTGACGTCGCTCGCCGGAAGGACCTGGTCGATCGCGACCTGGGTGTAATAGGGCAGGGCGAAGACGTAGGCCTGCATCACCAGGGTGAGCAGAAGGGTCTGGAAAAGGGCGCTTCGAAGCCCGGTGACCGTCCGCCACAGCCGCGAAAGCGACAGCCGCCGGCGCTGGTCGCCCTGCTCCAGGGTGCCTCGGGGCATCAGCTCCAGGGCGACTCCGGTGAAATGATCCGAGACTTCGGCCAGGCTCATCGTCCGGCTGTGCCGCGCCGGATCGTGGATCAGGCACTTGTCGCCCTTGACCTGCTCCAGGACGACGTAATGGACCATGTCCCAGTGCAGGATCGCCGGCAGACGAAGATAGCGCAGGTCCTTCAGCGGCACCGTCACCGGGCGCGGAAGGAAGCCGAGCTCGTTGGCGACATCGATGAGCCCCTGGAGGGGCGCGCCTCGCGACGACGGCGAAAATCGGGCGCGGAGCGCGGCCAGGTCGGTCCGCATGCCGTGATAATTGGCGACCATCGCGATGCAGGCGATCCCGCATTCGGCGATCTCCGTCTGGCGCTGAAGGCGGATCCGCGAGCGACTCAAGAAGCCAACGTCGAAGATGGGCGGAACCTCGGTCATCTCCGCCCGACCGCGATGACGGGCGCGAGCAGCCAGTGAAGCAGGGACCGGCGTTCGATCACGATCCGCGCCGAAAAGGACATTCCGGTGATCAGCGGCTGGCGCTTGCCGTAGGCCGGAACCCAGTCGCGCTCGAGCCGGGCGGTGACGGGATAATAGCTTTGCTGCCCGCCGCTTTCGGTCTTCAGCGTTTCGGGCGCCGCCGCGATCGTTTCGATCCGCGCCGGGATCGTCCCGAAATGCTCGTAGGGAAAGGCGTCGACGGCGAGCCGCACCTCCTGGCCGACGGCGAGGAAACCCAGCGCCGAGCTCGGCACCGACAGTTCCGCGCGAAGCGGCGAGCCGTCGGGAACGATCAGGATCAGCGCCTTGTCGGCCGCTACATTGTCTCCGAGGCGGGCGCTCACGACCGCGATTCGGCCGTCGATCGGGGCGGTCAGCTGATAGGCGTCCTGGGCGCTCGCCTGGGTGCTGCGCTGGGCGATTTCGGAGCGCTGCGCGGCCAGCCCCGCCGCCTGCGCGCCGGCCTCGGCCCGCACCGCCTGCTTCGCCGCCGAAGCTTCGCTGATCGCGTGGCGCTTTTGGGTGCGTTCACGCTCCAGCCGAAGCCGTTCCTGCCGGCGCGCGGCATAGATTTCCTCGCGACTGTCGACGTCGCGCTTCGACACGAAGCCCCGGGCGGCGATCCGGCGCGCCGACTCGACATCGTCGAGGGCGGCCTTGATGCTGACGTCCTGGATCTCGATCTGGCGGTCGAGGAGCTCGATGGCGGCGCGGTTATCGGCCATTTGCCGGTCGATTTCCTCTTCCCGCGAAGCAGCCGCGGCGGCGATCTGGGCGGCCTGGAGGTTCAGGCCCTGCCGCTCGGAGCGAAGGGTTCCGAGCTGCGCCTGCGCGCTCCGCTCGCCTTGCGAGAGGGTCAGCCCGGTCCGGATCACGGCCAGCGGGGTGCCGGCGCGGACCCTGGCGCCCGGCTGGGCGAACAGCTCCGCCAGCGTGCCGGAGGTCGAGGCGACCACCCGGGCCACGCCCGCGGTCGGCTGCAGCGTTCCGGAAACCACGGTGATTCGCGAATAGCTGGCGATGGACAAGAACAGTCCGGCGATCAGGACGGTCGCGAACAGCAGAACGCCGCAGATCCTCCACGACAGCGGCAGCGCCATGTTGATGCTTCCGCTTAGTCTGTGCTGCTGGCGAGCGAGAACCTCTTGGCGGAAAATCGTCATGCCGACATCCGCCAGTACTGCCCCGTCGGATCGGCAAGCAACTCTCCAAGCGGAAGATGCCTCACCGGATTTCTCCTGGGCAAGGCGGCGACCGGATCCGCATCGTAAATGCCGAAGGCGTGCAACTTCGTCAGCGCCAATCCGTGGTATTGATTCGCCTGAAGGGCTCTTGCGAACGGATTCGCGACATCGACCTTATGGCCCAGTGTGGTTACTCTCTAACTATATTCAACAACCTTGGTAATGCATAGGTCAGGCAGCCCCCCATGAAAGTCAACCCGAACGCTCTCGCCTTCGCGACGGGCCTCGCCACCTCGCCGGCCGGCCGCGTTCCGCGCCGCCGGCGCCCTCTAGTCGGGCCGGCATGACGGCTTTCGCTGATCCGCTGGAACGGCTGACGGAGACGATCGCGATGGCCGGGGCCCGCGGGGCCGCCGACATCGGCGACGCCCTGGAGCGGGGGCGGGGGCGGATCGCGCTGGCCGTCGCATCCGGCGCGTCGGCGGCCGCGGCGGACTATTTCGAGCGGTGCCGGACCACTCTCGGCCTCGGCGCGACGCTGGTGATGACTCCGCTGCAATTCGTGCTTTCGGTGGAGGATATGGCCGGCGCCGAGGTCTGGCTCTTCGGCGCCGGGGCCGACGATCCCGATGTCGCCGCGGCCTTGGAATGCGCGCGGTCGTCGCGCGCCGAGGCGATCCGGCTGGTGACGGCGAGGCCGGACGGCGCCGCCGCGCCGGCCGTGGCGGACGATCCCCGAAGCGCGCTGTTCGTCCTCCCCGTCGCGGAGCCCGAGGACGATCGCCTCCCGGTGCACGCGCTCGGCGCGATGGTCGCCGCGCTTCTGATCGCCAGCGACGGGATCACCGAGAGCCCGAGGGGGCCGGAACTGCTCGAGACGTTGAGCGCCGGCGCGCGATCGGCGGGGGACGACGAGATCGAGCGGCTGGCCGGCCGTTTCAGGCCTGGAGACTCGGTCCTCCTCGCGCATGATCCGCAGGTCCGCCCGGTGGCCGCCCTGCTGGAAACGAGCCTCCGGGAAGCCGGGATCGCGCCGGCGCAGAGGATCGAGCTGCTCGGCTTCGCCCGGGCCCGCCGGCTGTGGGCCGCGCGGGCTTCCGAAGCGACGTTCGCGCTGGCGCTGACCACCCGCGAGAGCGAGGCGCTGTGGCGGCCGGTCGAGGCCGCGCTCCCCGATCACATGCGCCGCGGTCGCCTGGTCCTCGGCCATGGCGGCCGGCTGGACAATGCGATCGGCGTCATGAGGGGGCTCGCCCTGATCGCCAGACTTGCCGATCGGGCCGGCGTGGATCTCTCGGGGGCCGGCTTCGGCGCGCTCCCCGGAGGGGACGGAGCGGACCGCGCGCTGATGGACCTCGCGCACGGGCTGACCCCCGCCGTCCGGCACAAGGCCGCGGCGCGGAAGCTGCACGATCCTCCCGACGGTTCGGAAGCCCCGCTCTTCGCGACGGGGCGCGATCGGCTGAGCGCTCTCGGCCGGGCGGGCTTCGCCGGCCTCGTGCTGGACTATGACGGCACCGTGGTTCCCAACGAGCCGGTAGAGGCCCGGTTCGGGCCGCCTTGCAGGGCGGTGACGGACGAGCTGGTCAGGCTGGTCGACGGCGGCGTGCGTGTCGGGTTCGCGACCGGCCGGGGAGGCTCGGCGGGCGACCGGCTGCGCGAGTCGCTGCCCGAAAGGATCCACCGCCGGATCCTGGTCGGCTACTTCAACGGCGCTCACGTCCGGACCCTGGACGTCGACATCCGGCGCGACCGCCCGGAACGCGATCCGGGCGTCGCCGCGGTCGCCGCCTGGATCGGCCGGTCGGGCTTGCTTCGCAACGCGGACTTCCTCGTCAATGAGGTCCAGGTGACGGTCAACCGGTCCGACGTGAAGGACGTGGCCGGGTTCGCCGCCCGGCTGGCCGACTGTCCCGAGATCGCGGAGGGGAAGGCGAGACTGCTAAGCTCGCACCACAGCTTCGACATCGTGCCCGCCTCGGCTTCGAAGCTGGTCGTGGTGCGCGCGCTCGAAGGCGGGCGCGGAACCGGCCTCGTCCTCGCGGTCGGCGACAGCGGCTCGCCGCTGGGAAACGATCGCGAGCTGCTGTCGCGGCCGCACAGCGTCAGCGTCGGCAGCGTCTGCGGCGGCCATGACGGGAGCTGGACCCTGTTCGGGGCCGCGCCGAGCGGTCCCGACGCCCTGCTGCGCCTGCTTCGCGCCGCCCGGATCGGGGACGACGGATTTCGGATCGACCTGGCGAGGCTCGACCTGGACGAAGTCAGCCGCCCATGAGGTCCCGCGCCGCCTGGGCGAGATCGGCGGGAGAGTGGCACAAGGCCCGCGCGCCGGAGGCGCGAAGCTCGGCGGGCGTGCCGTAGCCCCAGGTGACCCCGAGCCCCGGCATGCCGGCCTCGAGCGCCGCCGCCATGTCCGATCCGCGATCGCCGATGACGAGGCATAGGCTCGGATCGGCCGCCAGCTCGTCGACCGCCCTGCGCAGGACCTGGCCCTTCTCCCGGATCGCGCCGTCGAGATCGGCGCCGAACAGCCCGACCGGCATGTCCAGACTGGCGAGGATCGGCCCCGCGAGCGACTCGGGCTTCATCGTGCAGACGTACACCTGGCCCGAGGCGCGCAGCGCGGCGACGGCCTCGATGGCGCCGGGATAGACGGAGAAGTCGAACAGGGCGCCGCCCGCGCTGTAATGGCGGCGATAGCGCCGCAACGCCTCGCCCGCTTCGCCGCGGCTGCCGAGCAGAGTCTCGAAGCTGCCGATCACCGGCGGGCCGATGATCCAGTCCAGCCCTCCCGACGCGAGATCGTCACGGCCGAGCTCCCGCAGCGCCTTTCGGAATGCGCCGACCATTCCGGCCTTGGGGTCGATCAGGGTGCCGTCCAAGTCGACCAGATAGGTAATCATCGACGATCCCGAGCGCGATTCAGCCAGTGTCGAGGGTCTTAGCCACAGAGGCAAAGGCGAGCCAGAATAATGCCGTCGCTGACGAGGGTCTCGCGCCGGATTCAAGGAACGCGTCGCCGATCCGCCGATCCGCCGCTGGTCAAGCGCGATCCCGGATGATAACCCGCCGACCAACTGTTCGATCATGCCGGGCTTGTAGACTCGCGAGCCCTGGACCTGGTGGAGACAAGGCGGGTTCTTGTGCGGCGATTTTGGAAGCTGAATGCTCTCGGCAACCATTTCGTTTTCACGATCCACGACGATCAACTCGACTATGCGGCGTTGGCGCCCCGGATTTGCTCGCCGGCGACTTGCATCGGTGCGGACGGGCTTCTCACCGTCGACCTGAAGTCTTCCCCGCCCATGGTCCGCATGTGGAACCCCGACGGAACGGTCGACTTCTGCGGCAACGGCCTGTGCTGCGCCGCGCATCTGCTGCACTTTCTCGGCCATGAGGACCTCGAAATCCTCGATACGCCGGTGCGCCCGGTCCCGGTGGAAGTTGAACGAATCGGCCGCTCCGAGTCGCGGGTCACGATCGGCATGGAGCGTGGTACGATCGATCCCCGCCTCGTTCCGCTCGCCTTGGACCACGCCGCGCCCGCGCAAGCAGGCTACGACATCCGGGTCGATGGCTCGCCGATACGCGTATATCCGGTCAACAACGGCAACATGCATAGCATTATTGTCGTGGATAAGTTGCCGGAGGACGAGATTTTCGGGCGACTGGGCCCGTTGATCGAGCACCACCCGCTTTTTCCCTACAGAACGAACGTGTTGTGGTGTATTCTCGATGGTAATGAAGTGAGAATGCGAGTCTGGGAGCGGGGCGTAGGAGAAACACTGTCCTGCGGAACCGGTTCTGCTGCTGTTTTTGCAACGTTCGAGCGCCTGGGACTGCTGGTCGACAATATGCTCTCGATCGTCACGATAGGCGGCACATCAGAGGTGAAAGCCGGAGCCGAAGGACTATTTCTGACGACTCGGGTCAACCTGACGTTTGAAGGTTCTATGGTGGAAGAAATACCTTAGGTTGTAATCGGCGCGCGGGGCGGGCGGCCGACGGCTGAAAAGGCACGGTGGTAGACATGACGACATCCGACCATGGCCGGCCGCCGCCGAGAAAGGCGCCTTCGCTGGATAAGGAATTCCTTCAATTCCTGACTCGAAAATCGTCGTGGCTCGGAATCTTGAAGGTCGGACTTTACTTCGCTTCGATCGTTTTCCTGGTGTGGCTGCATTTCGCTTACGCGAGCGCGCTTCTCACCGGTTTCATCGTCGTGGCGATGGGCTGCCTGTTCGCGCACGGCCTGGAGCTTCAACACGAAGCGCTCCATCAGAACCTTTTCCGCGGCCCCTTCCTGAACCGCGCGATAGGCACGGTTCTTGGGCTGCCCATGCTCGTCTCTTACACGCACTATAAATCCTATCATTTTCATCATCATATCGCCGTCGGAACCCAGGACGACGAAGAGATCGTCGATTATTCGATGGATTCCCTCCGCAACCCGATGAAACTGATCGCTCGCGCCTGGAATGTGACTCGCATTCCTCGCTTCTTCCTCGTCCTGGCGGGGATGTTGAGGGGGCATTATCCGCCGCGGGTGAAGAGGAACAATCGCAAGCCGCTGCTTCGCGAATATGTTCTGATGGCGGCGATCTTCGCCGCGATGGCCCTCGTCGCCCTGATCTTTCGCTCGTGGGCTCCGGTGATCCTATGGTTCGCGCCCTGGCTGCTGGTGGCGGAGCCGATGCACTTCGTCATCGAAGTGCCGGAGCATCTTGGCTGCGACCGGCGAACCTCCTCGATCCTGCGAAACACCCGCTCCTATCGGACCAGTTTTCTGTGGGGCTACGTCGCCAATCACAATAATTATCACATAGAGCATCATCTATGGCCGGCGGTCGCGTCGCATCGACTGCACCATCTTCACCGCCATGTGATCGAAGCCGACGGCCATTGCAGCGACGGATTCTGGCGCGCGCTCGGCGAAGTAAACCAAGCGGCGAGGTCGAGCGGGCAATTTTGACCGGAAAATAAGATTTTCATCTCGATGCGGGAAGTTGCAATCCGTATCCCGCGCTCTAGGGTCGTTCGGCGCAGGATGAAGTGGTACCCGCATGAGCAACAAACGTCTGGTCTTGGGCCTTAATCGAACCTCGGACGCGAGCTTCTGCTTGATTGACGAAGGCGAGGTGTTTCTCGGCCGAAAAGAGCGGCTGGCTCGAAAAAAGCATGCCTGGGGCGGACTGGGCGACATCCCGCTCTATTCGGCGGCGCATCCGGGCTTTTCACGTCCGATCGATGCGGTGGTCGAATGCTATTCATCCGACGGTGAACGCAACAAGCTGCTCGAATATCGCGACGAGCTGAAGGAGCATCTCAACCTGGCGCCGGACGCGCTCCATGCCGAGATATCGCATCACTACGCTCACGCTTATTCCGCCTTCCATCCCTCCGGTTTCGCCGACGCGGCGATCCTGGTGATCGACAATCGCGGAAGCCCGCGCGGCCTGGTCGGCGAGACCGCCGAGGTTGCGTCCGGGCCCTCGGACGATGCGTGGGAGGTCATCTCGCTCTACGATGCCGACGCAAACGGCATCCGAACCGTCGAGAAGCAGTGGTGGGAGCCGGATCCCGGGCCCGCCGGAGGGCTCGGCACCTTCTACTCGAGGGCCTCGCGGTGCGTCCTCGGGCGTGGAAACCGCGAGGGCGTCCTGATGGGGCTCGCGGCGCACGGCAATCCCTCGCGCTTCGATCTTCCGCCGCTCGAGGTTCGCGGCTGCGAGGTCCGGATGCCCGCGCAATGGCTTCGGATGTTCGCGGAGCCGGCGCGGTTCGAGCCGTTCCGCGACGGCAGCGGCGGCTTTTCGGAAGCGGCGGACTTCGCCGCGGCCGCTCAGCGGGCGTTCGAGGAGGCGCTGATCGCGGTGGCGCGTCACGCGCGCGAATCGACCGGCCGCCGCGATCTCGTCTATGCCGGCGGCTGCGCTCTCAACTGCTCCGCCAACGGGCGGCTGGTGGAAGAGGCGGGTTTCGACAGGATCTTCGTCCCGCCCGCCTGCGACGACGGCGGAACCTCGATCGGCTGCGCGCTCTATGGGCTTGAGCGGCTGGGCGAGCCGCGCTTGCCGTGGGTCTGGGACGCCGACTATCTGGGAATGCCGCAGCCCGATCTCGAGGACGCGCTTGCCTCGGCCGCGTCCGAAATGGGCCTCACCGTCACTCGGAGCGCCGATCTCGTGGGCGAGACGGCCCGCGCCCTGGCGGATGGGCAGACGATCGCGCTTTTCCAGGGGAGGTCCGAATCGGGTCCGCGGGCGCTTGGCAACCGCAGCATCCTCGCCAGCCCGATGGAGGAGGGGGTGCGCGACTTCATCAACGCCGAGGTCAAGCACAGGGAATGGTTCCGGCCGCTGGCCCCGGTGGTGAGGGTGGAAAGCGCGCCGCTTTATTTCGAGATGAGCGGCGAATCGCCCTTCATGCAGCAGCGGGTGATGGTCAGGCCGCGAAGGCGAGCCGAACTCGGCGCGGTCACCCACGTCGACGGGTCCGCCCGGGTCCAGACGGTGTCGCGTCGGCAGAACGCCTTCCTCTACGATCTGCTCGGCGCGTTCGAGCGGCACTCGGGCATGGACGTGCTGTTGAACACCTCGTTCAACGGAGCCGACGAGCCGATCGTGGAGAGCGTCCGGGACGCATGCGCGGCTCTGCGCGCGATGAAGATCGACCGGCTCGTCGTGCCGCCCTTCGCCGTCACCGAGGGCTAACGGTCCCGGGCGTTCCCGCGCCCTCCCAAGCCGCGCCAAGGCCAAGGCGGCGATCGGACGGCGAACACCGCCGGACGCCTTTGGAAGTTATCCAACAGTAAGCGGCTGCTAAGCCTCGAAGCCTCTTGCTCGACCTGCCCACTCGCGCGACAACAACCGTCAGTCTCCGGTCCAGCCGCGCGAGCAGACAGGCCGGTGTTTTAACACAAGAGTTCGTCGGGGTTATAGCCTATCGGGAAGGTGATCGATTCGAGAATGACGAAAACCGGCTCATCTCCACCGCGCTTCCTTGTCTCTAGCCATCGGGATGCAATGACGCACCGCGAAAATATGATGCCGTGCTTGACCGGAAGATCGCCTCTTGAGAAGCTACGGACGTTGGAGAGTTCCGAACGGTCGCGCTGCCCCGTCACCCCCGTGTACGATTATGGATGGATCCGAGAAATTGGCGATGGTCGTTCCGTCCATGAATAGCGAGCCGGTCGAACGGTTCGTTTATCAGGTCGGCCTGAGCAGGCTGAATGAAGCCGTGATCAGCTCCCATTTCATGGAGGCGATCGCGCGCGACGGGGCGCTTCAGCCTTACACCGACGAGGCGTTGAAGCGCCGGTCGATCACCATCTCCCAAACGGCGCTCGACGGTCTTCTAATCCCGACCTTGATGGACGCGGCGCGGGCCTTCGCGGAAGAGCGGGCGTCGGTCGCGGCCGATCGGGCAAGGCGGCATTTCCGCGCTTACGGCCTCGCGGATGCGGCGGCGGTCGGAGAGGCGGAGATCATCGCCGAAGTGATGTTCGACCGGCAGTTTTCCCGCAAATCGGACGCCACCTGCTCGCGCGGCGCGGTTCGCGACCGGATCCGGGAGCGGCTTCTGGGCGACCGGACGGTCGAGCTCGTCATCCCCGCCTTGCCGTTCAAGATCGAATCGCCGCTCAAGGCGCGCGGGACGATGCCGGACCTCGCCGAAGTCGGCTTCCTGCTGTCGCTTTACGAGATCGCCCTGGCCCTGGAGACGGTCTCGAGCCGGATCGATCCCGGGGCGCGGAAGCTTCGTTCGCGGTTCGTCGTCGTTTCGGACGGACTGCGATTCGCGTCGCTCGCCAACGTCCCGGTCGAGACGATAGCGCGCTATCGCCATGGGCTCGAGGCGTGGGTCGCCCGGCTGGGAATGACGGACCATATCGTCCTTTGGGATTATCGCGAGCTGCTCGAACGGCTCCTTCCCCCGGAGACGCTTGCCGAGAAGCGTCGGATCGCAGCCTCCGCTCGGCGCCTTTATGCGGACGTGCTCGGCCCGGTCTTCGACCCGTGCGCGATGGATCGGACGTTCGAGATAAGCCGCACGATCGAGCCGGATCCGGAGGGCGAGAACGCCGACGGCCGGTTCGTTTCGCTGCTTCGCTCGCTGGTCTACACCGTCAACTACCGGGCGCTCGAAGCCCTCGAGGTCCCGGCTTCCGTCCGCTACGCGGTGTATCGTGAATTGACCGCGTCCCTGTTCGAGCCGCTCGAGGAGACCGCCTTGGTCCCCGGGACGCTGGTGCGCAAGGAAGCTGTCCGCCAGGCGATGCTCGAGGAGGCCTGGAATGCCGCCATCGACTACATGGCCGAGATCAAGAGCGACCGCGATCTGGCGCAGGACCCGATCCTGACCTGCCTGCCGGACGCGATCCGCTGGACGATCCACGCCAAGGCGGGACAATTCGCGATCGCGACGCCTTCGGTCGGCGGCTCGATGGTCCAGGCCTGGGCCGGAAGCGGCTTGTTCAGGCTGACGAGCAACGGAGTCGTGCGGCTATGCTCCTACCCGGTGCTCGGACTCGAAGGTGGAGGGGCCGTGCCTGTAATGGTGTCGCCCGATGATTCCCTAGACCCGCAGCCGCTTTTCTATGTCGACGGCAAGATCGATGTTGCGGATGCCGAGATGTTCCTAGGGGAGCTCGCCCATTGCTTTACTCGACGCAGGCTGAAATGATGAACAGTCGGCGACGCGCGCGGGAAGCGAATATTGTAAATCTGCGAACTCTTAGCCTCGACGAAGCACGGGCTTGCCACATCTAACAGCGAAAGAGAGATCATGCGTGTAATCATCATTGGGTGCGGCGGCTTCGTGGGAAGCCATTTGCTCGATCGACTGCTCGCGAGGGATGACGTCTACGTCGAGGGTTGGGATCCCGAGACCCAGAAGATCTCGAAGCATCTCGGCCATCCGCGATTCACGCTGCACGAGGTCACCTGCATCGACGGCGCGGAACTGGCGAAGCTGGAGGAGCGGCTGGCCGAGGCGGACGTCCTCATCAACCTTGCCGCCATCTGCAATCCGTCGGAATACAACACCCGGCCGCTCGAAGTCATCCGCTCCAACCTGTTCGACGTGATCCCGATCGTCGACCTGTGCGCTCGGGCGAACAAATGGCTGATGCATTTCTCGACCAGCGAGGTCTACGGCCGGACCCTGTCGAGCTACATGCCCGGCGGCGAATTCGCGAACGATCCCGATCTCTTCGAGCTTCGCGAGGACAGCACGCCCCTCGTCATGGGGCCGGTGGTCAACCAGCGCTGGACCTATGCCTGCGCCAAGCAGATGATCGAACGCTATATCTACGCCCATCACAGTTCGACCGGAATGCCGTTCACGATCATCCGGCCGCTCAATTTCTTCGGCCCGAAGATGGATTATATTCCTCGGCGAGCCGACGAAGGCGTACCCCGAGTCCTCGCCTGCTTCATGGCGGCGCTTCTCAATCGGGAGCCGATGCGCCTGGTCGACGGCGGCGGCGCCCGGCGGACCATCGTCGCGGTGGAGGAGGCGATGATCGCGATCGAACGGGCGCTCGATCGTCCCGAGCAGGCCATGAACCGCACGTTCAACATCGGCAACCGGGCGAACGAGGTGACGATGCGCGAGCTCGCCTTCGCCATGCGCGACGTCTATGCCGACATAACCGGCGACGAGAGCTACCGCCGCCATCCCGTCGTCGACGTGTCGGCGGAGGAGTTTTACGGGCCGGGCTACGAGGATTGCGATCGCCGGATGCCCGACCTTAGCCACGCGGAAGGCTATCTCGGCTGGAAGGCGACCCGCAATCTGCGCGAGATCCTGCTGCCGACCATGCGCGACTATCACGACCGCTATTATTCGGAGCTCGCCGCCGAAGCCGACATGCCGGAGCCGGTCGCGGTCGGCGGGGGCGCCGCCTAGGCCGGCGCCGCTTCTCGCGGATCCGGCCGGTGGAAGGCGGGGATGGTGCCCAGGGACGGAATTGAACCGCCGACACCGTGATTTTCAGTCACGTGCTCTACCAACTGAGCTACCTGGGCGTCTCCTCCGGAAACGCGGAAGCGGCGCTATAGAGGCGGTCAGCCGTCGCTGTCCAGCCCGCTATGATCCTCCGCCGGCGGTCCCGGGGCGCGGTAGGATTCGCCCAGCCAGTTGAGCAGGTCGCGATCCCTGCAGCCCTGGCCGCAGAACGGGCCGTGGCGGCCGCTCGCCGGCTTGTCGCACAGCGGGCAGGTTGTCTTGCGTTCAGTAGGGGGCGTGGGCGCTCTGGACATGGCCGGCCGATATGGCGAGGCCCGGCTGCGCCCGCAAGCGCACCGGCGTGCCGGTCCGGCGCCCCAGTTCCTCGATCCAGCCCGACTCGGAGTCGAGGCGCGCGACGACCACCGGAGCGGCGATCAGGAATCGCTCGCCGGCGCCGGTCAGCCGCTCCGCCCGGCGCAGTAGCGCCCGGGCGGCGGCGCCGGCCGGGTCGGACTGGAGGATCTCGGGAAGCGACGGCCTCTCCCGCCGCCTCACCACCTGGAGGAAGCCGAACCCGTTTACCGCCGTACGCTCGAAAGGCGGCGGCAGGATCTCGTCGAGGGCGGTGGCCACGCGCTGGCGGTCGGAGCGCGACGGGAGGGTCGGAAGATCGATCCCGATCGAGCCGCCCACCCCCATCCGGCGGATCGCCCGCGCCGCCGCCCGCACTCCGGCGAGGGCAAGTTCGGCGGGCGCCGCGGCGCCGTCGACGTCGAACAGGGTCATGGCCGGAGTAAGGCTCATCCGAAGCGCTCCGCCGGCGAACGGGATCTCGCCGGTCGCCGCCTGCTCGAGCAGCTCGGACCAGCCGGCCTCCTCCCAAGGATCGCTCCCGTGGGGCCGGCGAGGAGAAGCCCCGGCGACCCGCTCGGCGAGCGAGGGACCAGGCTTTTCCGGCGCCTCGGTGATCGTCCCCTTCGCAAGCTTGGGCCGTCCCGCCTCCGGCACGGCCTCGCGAAGTATCTCGACCCGTACCGCGCGCCCTTTGCTGAGCGCGGGCGGGAGCGGCTCGACCAGAACGTCGCCCGCCGCCGTCGAGACGAGGCCGCGGCGGCCGGGAACGAGGATCTCGGTCAGGCGACCTTGCGCGATCGTTCCGGAGCGGAGCCCGGGAAGCTCGACCGCGGCTTCGACGATCTCGCCGCCTTCGAGGAGAATGGCGCGGTTCTCGCCGATCCCCGCCTCGTACAGCCACTCAGCCAAGCGCGAATCCGGCGCCCCGGAGAAGCGCCCGGGTCTCGTAGAGCGGAAGGCCCATGACGGCCGAGTGGCTTCCGGAGAGGGCGCGCACCAGCGCCTCCGCCCGGCCCTGTATGGCGTAGCCGCCGGCCTTGCCGCGCCATTCGCCGCTCGCGAGATAGGCGGCGAGCTCCTCGTTGGAGAGGCGCTTGAACGTGACGATGCTGGTCGAGAGGCGATGGCGGGCCTTGCCGTCGGCCCCGACGAGGGTGACGGCGCTCATCACCCGGTGGCGACGGCCCGACAGCAGGGCGAGCGCCGAGCGCGCCTCGACCTCGCTCTCCGTCTTGGGAAGGATTCGGCGTCCGGCGGCGACGACGGTGTCGGCGGCGAGCACCAGGTCGCCCGGCGAGGCGATCGCCGCCGCCTTCTCCGCGGCCATCCGGCGGGCGTAATCGGCCGGGAGCTCGCCGCGGCGCGCGGTTTCGTCGATCTCGGCGGGCAGGACGGAATCCGGAACGACTCCAAGCCTCGCCAGAAGCTCCAGCCGGCGCGGCGAGGCGGAGGCGAGGATCAGGCGCATCGCGCCCCTTCTTCATCTCGCCCGACGGGTTTCAGCATCCAGTCCTCCCAGGCACTCGATGTGCGACGAACCGGATCCTTCGGCAGGCTCGGGGCGGCGCGGAGAAGCGGCCCCCGAAGGCCTTTACTTGAAGCGATAGGTGATCCGGCCCTTGGTGAGGTCGTAGGGCGTAAGCTCGACCAGCACTTCGTCTCCGACAAGAACCCTGATCCGGTTCTTGCGCATCTTGCCCGCGGTATGGCCGAGGATTTCGTGGTTGTTCTCAAGGCGAACGCGGAACATCGCGTTGGGCAGGAGCTCGACCACCTGGCCGCGCATCTCGAGAAGTTCTTCCTTGGCCATTTATCCTCTTGGGGCTGTCGACAGATCCGGCCGGCGGGCTTTAACCCGCGGCCGCCGGAATTGGAAGCGGGCGCGGGCGGCGCGCCGCGGCGAATCGAAGCCGAGGCTATTTGGCCGGCTTCGAAGCGGGGAGAGCGATCCGGTAACGACCCGCGCTTTCGATCGGACGTCCGTCCGCGCCGAGCGACGGGCGGTATTGGAGCTGCTCCTCGGCGATCGTGCAGGCCAGCTTGTCCATCTCCTCGACGCCGCTCGTCGAAGTCACCCGGCAGTCCTTGACGGCGCCGTAATCGGTGACGGTGAAGGCGATTTCCATCGCCGCGCTTTTCGGCCTCTTCCGGCTCTGGAGGAGAAGCCGGACCCCAGCCGGGCCCCCGGCGACGATCTGCGCGTCCCGCGCGCCGCCGGCGGGACGGCCGTCGGCCGGGTTGTTGAGCTCCAGAAAGGCTTCCACCCGCTTCATGTAATCGAGCGATTCCTCGCTGCTCGTGAAGCCGTGGCCCGCCCCCGGGTAGAAAACGGAGTTGACGCGCGCGCCGCGCGCCTTCAGCGCCGCGACGAGCCGGCGGCTCTGGTCGACCGGGACCGTGCTGTCGCGCTCGCCATGGGCGATGAGCACCGGGACGTTGAGGCGCGCGGCCTGCTGGAGCGGCGAGACGGCGGCGAGGTCGCGTTTCTCCTCGCCCTCGACTCTCTGCCGCCAAAGCTTGGAGTAGCGGGCGGCGACGAGCATCTGCGAGTCGTACTTGAGGATAGCCTTGAGGTCGGTGACTCCGGCCAGGCTCACCGCGCAGCGGTAGATTTCCGGGTTTCGGATCGCCCCCCACAGCGCGGCATAGCCGCCGTAGGAGGCTCCGACGATGCAGACCCGCCGGCGGTCGATCATTCCCTGCCCGGCCAGCCAGGCGACCCCGTCGTCGAGATCGTCCTGCATCTTGAGGCCCCACTGGCCGTAGCCCCGCTCGACATAGTCGCGGCCGAAGCCCGTCGACCCGCGATAGTTCGGCTGGAGCACCGCATAGCCCCGGTCGGCGAGCAGCTGGACGAGCGCGTCGAACTCGTAGGTGTCGCGAACGAAGGGGCCGCCGTGCGGTAGGACGATGAGCGGCAGGGCCTTGGCTTCGCGCCCGGCGGGCAGGGTCAGGTAGCCGGGTATGGCGAGCCCGTCGCGGGCGGCGTAGCGAATCGGCTTCACCGGCGACAGGCGCCGGCCGTACAGCGCCTCGTAGGGAGCGGCGAAGGTGTCCATCCGCTTCGCCTTGCGGTCGAATATGTAATAGGTTCCGGGATCGTCGGCGCTTCCCGACAGGATCATCACCCGATTGCGGTCGCGGCTAAGGTTCAGGATCCGGTTGACCTTGCCCGGGAAGGTGCGGTCGACCTGAGCCTGAAGCGCCTTCAGCTCCGGAGTGAGCCAGGCGACGCGGGGAAGGTCGTCGTCGTAATAGACGGCTTCGACGGTCCGGCCGTCGTCCGACAGCTGGGTTTTGGTGACGTCGACCTGGGGATGCTCGAAGATCGGCTCGCCGATGGTCTGGGAATTCAAGTCGTAGCGGTAGACTCCGAACCGGCCGGTCCGCTGGTTGGTGACGATGATCCCGCCGTCGCCGCCGCGCAGGAGCTGGATCGAGTCGACCGCCGTCTCGGCGCCGTTGTTGGGGAACTTGCCGGTGGAGGCGCGCCGCAGGATTCCGCCGGCGTCCTTCCGATAGATCGTCCAGCCGGAGCTGGCGTAGCTGACCCCGCCGCGAACGCTGCCGCCATCGTCGATGAACCAGGTTTGGATGTCCGATTTCTTCGGCTGGACCTCTACCGAAGCGCCGGTCGCAAGATCGATCCGCCAGACCGACAGGGAATCCAGGAAGCCCTTTCGAGCGCCGACCAGGGCGTAACGGCCCTCCGGATCGATGAAAAGCACCTGATCCGCGATCAAGTCGCCGCCGAGCTTCAACTCGGACGTCTTTCCCGTTCCAAGGTCGTAGGAGGCGAGCCGCACCAGCCGGAGCGGCACCGGGCCGAGCATGATCGAGAGCAGGTTGCTGCCGATCAGCACCCGGCCGTTCCCGGCCCACCGGACCCAGGCGGTGGAGCCGGTAACCTCGGGAAATTTGGGCTGCGCGTCGTGCGGTGCGTCGACGTCGTAGAGCGCGAGCCGCTCGAGCCCGTGGTCGCTTATCCGGGCGAGGAGATGGCGACCGTCGGGGGAGAGGACGGGGTCGGAGAAGAATGGCAGCTCCGCGAGCGCCTCGATCGGCAGCGGTCCCGACGGTGCGGCGGGCGGCGGCGGCGCCGCTCGCGCCGTCGCGGCGAGCAGCCCCAGCAAGCCTGCGAGCAGCGTCCTCCTCACGACATTCCCCTATTCCCCTGGCGCGCAACGATAAAACTACCGCCGCCGGTTGCAAGGCGCAAAGCGAAGCCCCGCCCGGCGGGTGCCGGACGGGGCTTGCTGGAGGGGCTGGAAGGAAGGGGGCTTAGCCGCCGGCGCCCTGCGCGGCGAGCGCCGCGAGGAGCAGGAGGGCAACGATGTTGGTGATCTTGATCATCGGGTTCACGGCGGGGCCCGCCGTGTCCTTGTACGGATCGCCGACCGTGTCGCCGGTCACCGCGGCCTTGTGGGCCTCGGAGCCCTTGCCGCCGTAATTGCCGTCCTCGATATACTTCTTGGCATTGTCCCAGGCGCCGCCGCCCGAGGTCATCGAGATGGCGACGAACAGGCCGGAGACGATCACTCCGAGGAGGAGCGCGCCCAGCGCCGCGAAGCCCTGCTCCCGGCCGGCGAGGGCGGCGATGACGAAGTAGACGACGATCGGGGTCAGCACCGGAAGCAGCGACGGGACGATCATCTCCTTGATCGCCGCCTTGGTGACGAGGTCGACGGTGCGGGCGTAGTTCGGACGCGACGTCCCGTCCATGATTCCCGGGTTGGAGCGGAACTGCTCGCGGACGTCGATGACGACGTCGCCGGCGGCGCGGCCGACGGCGGTCATTCCCATCGCCCCGAACAGGTAGGGCAGGAGGGCGCCGAGCAGCAGGCCGACGACGACATAGGGGTTGGACAGGGAGAAATCGATCCCGGCGGCGCCGATTCCGAGGTCTCCGGCATAATGTTTGAGGTCGGTCGTGTAGGCGCCGAACAGCACCAGCGCGCCGAGGGCGGCCGAGCCGATCGCATAGCCCTTGGTCACCGCCTTGGTGGTGTTCCCCACCGCGTCGAGGGCGTCGGTGCGGGTGCGCACGTCCTCCTCCATCCCGGCCATTTCGGCGATCCCGCCGGCATTGTCGGTGACCGGGCCGTAGGCGTCGAGGGCGACGACCATTCCCGCGAGCGCGAGCATCGCGGTCGCGGCGAAGGCGATCCCGATCAGGCCGGCCAGCTGGTAGGAGACGATGATCCCGGCGCAGATGACCAGGGTCGGCATCGCCGTCGATTCGAGGCTGATCGCCAGGCCCTGGATGACGTTGGTGCCGTGGCCGGTCTGGGAGGCCTTGGCGATCGATCGGACCGGGCGGTAGTTGGTGCCGGTATAATATTCCGTGATCCAGACGAGCAGGCCGGTCACGCCGAGCCCGACCATCGCGCACCAGAACAGGTCCATGCCGGTGAAGCCCGAGCCGATCGCGCCGCGCGCGACGGAGCCGGCGACGTCGGTTCCGGCCGCTTCGGCGGCGCCGCCGATCGTCTGGTTCATATCGTGGCCGAGGGTCTGCCACATGACGTAGAAGATCGCCGGGATGGAGAGCACGGCGGTGGTCAGGAAGCCCTTGTAGAGGGCGCCCATGATCGACTGCTTGCCGGAGAGGCGGACCATGTAGGTGCCGATGATCGAGGTGAGGATGCAGACTCCGCCGATGATCAGCGGAAGGCTCATCAGGGCAAGCATCTGGTCGGCGGCCGCGTTCACGAGAAGCGCGATCAGCACCATGGTCGCGCCGACGGTGACGACATAGGTTTCGAAGAGGTCGGCGGCCATTCCGGCGCAGTCGCCGACATTGTCGCCCACGTTGTCGGCGATGACGGCCGGGTTGCGGGGGTCGTCCTCGGGAATTCCGGCCTCGACCTTGCCGACCAGATCGGCGCCGACGTCGGCCGCCTTGGTGAAGATTCCGCCGCCGAGACGGGCGAAGATCGAGATCAGCGAGGCTCCGAAGGCCAGCGCGACGAGCGCGTCGACCACCTGCCGGTCGTTGGGGGCGAGGCCCTTCACGTCGGTGAGGAAGTAGAAGAAGACCGAGATGGCGAGGAGCGCGAGGCCCGCGACGAGCATTCCGGTGATGGCGCCGGCGCGGAACGCGACGGTGAGGCCGCGCTGGAGGCTGGTCCGGGCCGCCTCGGCGGTCCGGACGTTGGCGCGCACCGAGATGTTCATGCCGATGAAGCCGGCCACTCCGGAGAGCACCGAGCCGAGGACGAAGCCCGCCGCCTGGATCGGCCCGAGCAGGAAGAAGACGAGGACCGCCACGACCACGCCGACGATCGCGATCGTCGAATATTGGCGGAACAGATAGGCCTTGGCGCCTTCCTGGATCGCCGCGGCGACGGCGACCATGCGCTCGTTACCCGGCGACGACCTCAGCACCTGCATGCTGGTGAAGATGCCGTAGAGCACGGCGATGATGCCGCAGGCTATGGCGATAAGCACGACGCTCATGAAACTTCCTTCCCCTGTTGGAACCCCGAACGAAGGCTTGGCTTCGACGGGAACCTTCCGAAACGTAAGCCGGGCAGGGCGATAGCCCCCGACGCGAACGCGCCCGGACGTGCCGCGCGTCTTAGGGGGCCTTGGCCGCGGTTTCAATCCTTCCCCCTCTAACGGCGGGGAAGGCGATGAATTCCACCTCTCGGGAGCGGTCGTCGGCGGGGCGCCGCGCTATCCCGCATTGTCGCATTTCCGGACCTCGACGGCGCTTTCGTCGAAATCGTCGAGAAGGCGCGCGTTGACCCCCATCTTCCCGAAATCCTCGCCCAGCGAGTCCCAGTGGGTGCCGCAGCCGCAGACCGGACAATGGTGAATTCCGATCATCCGGTCGCCCCACACATAGGCGACCGTCTCGCCGGTGACGTGCACCTGGTCCGGCGGGAAATAGGCGACTCGCCACGCCAGCTTGCGGCACAGCGAGCAATTGCAGTCCGCAACCCATGACGGGCCGTGCGGAACCTCGATCCGCACCTTTCCGCAGTGACAGCTTCCCTGAACGGTCATGGGTGACTTGTAATCGCCGATCGCGAAGGTCCGCAACGGCTTCGTCGGCTACGCGCCGCCGCCATGTTCCCAGCCGAGGCTCGGCGGGAGGGGGACGGGCTCGCCGTCCGCCGTGAGGCTCAATCCCTTCCCGACGCGACAGGTGCCGAGCCGGGTCAGGGGCAGGCCCATCGACTCGCCGATCGCGCCTATCTCCCCCGCCCGCCCGGGCGGCGCGGTGAAGAGGAGCTCGTAATCGTCGCCCGCCGTCGCGGCGGCGAGCCGGGCCGCGGCATCTTCCCCCGCCAGCCGCCGCAGAGGGCCGGACAAAGGCAGTTCGGCGAGCTCGATCGCGACGGCGACCCCGCTCGCCTCGGCCATCCGCGAGGCATCGATCAGAAGACCGTCGGAGATGTCCATCATCGCCGATACCAGGGGCGCGAGACGCCGTCCCGCCTCGAGCCGGGGCACCGGCCGGCGGTAGCGGGCGACGAGGCGATCGTCGCATGGAAGGTCGCCGGTCAGACCCCGAAGGCCGGCGCCGGAATCGCCGATCGTCCCCGACACCCAGAGGGAGTCCCCCGGCCGAGCGCCGCCCCGCGACGGGACCGGCCCCGCCGCCTCGCCGATCGCGGTGAGCCCGAGCACGCGCGGCGCCGCGACCGTGTCGCCGCCGAGCAGCGGCACTCCGAACGCCGCCAGGGCGTTTCCGAGACCCTCGACGAAGGCCCGGTTCCAGGCCTCCTCGCCGAGCGTATATCCGAGCAGCACGCCGAGCGGAGTCGCGCCCTTGGCGGCGAGATCGGAGAGGTTCACCGCGACCAGCTTCCAGGCGACGTCGCCCGGCGGATCGCCGGGCAGGAAGTGGACGCCCTCGGCCAGCACGTCGTGGGTGAGCACAAGCCGGCGCCCGCCCGCTTCCAGCACCGCCGCGTCGTCGGCGAGGCCGCGCGCCGCCGGCGACGTGGCGAGGGCGCGAAGGGCGGCGATGAAATCCGCCTCGGCGCTCATCGGGCTACGCGCTCCATCCGCCGTCGATATCGTAGACCGCGCCGGTGACGAAGCCGGCCTCGTCCGAGGCGAGAAAGGCGACGAGGGCGGCGACTTCGTCCGGCCTGCCGTGCCGCCTGATCGCCAGCGGAGCGCGATTCGCCTCCGCGTTCGGGCCATCGGCGGGGTTGCGCTCGGTGTCGGTTGGGCCGGGCTGGACCAGGTTGACGGTGATCGCGCGGGGTCCGAGGTCCCGGGCAAGGCCTCGGGTGAGCCCGACCAGCGCCGCCTTGCTCGCCGCGTAGAGCGTCCCGCCCGCTCCGGGCACGCGCTCCGCCATGATGCTTCCGATCGTCACGATCCGGCCGCCGTCGGGCATCGCCGCCGCCGCCTGCTGGGCGGCGAGGAACGGCGCCCGGACGTTGACCGCGAAGACCCGGTCGAAATCCTCCAGCCGGTAGTCCGCGAGGGCGCCGGTGACCGCGAAGCCGGCATTGTTGACCAGTATGTCGATTCGGCCGAACCGCTCCACGACCCGTCCTACGGCCGTCGCCAAGGCGACGGGATCGGCGGCGTCCGCTTGCGCCAGGAACACTTCGGCGCCCGCCGCTTCAAGCTCCGAACCAAGCCCGGCCGCCTCCTCGGAGCGGCTTCGATAGACGATCGCGACGTCCCGTCCGTCGGCGGCCATGCGCCGGCTGATCGCGCCGCCTATGCCGCGGCTTCCGCCGACGATCAGAGCGACCTTTCTAGCCTCCGGCCTGGACAGCGTCGCGCTCCTCTCGTCGGCCAGTCTGGCCCCGCGTGCCCGGCCACGCAAGCCGGCCAAGGTCGGAGGGTTCAGCTCCGGACGTCCTTCGCCACGGCGTCGAGGACGGCGTTGACGAAGGCGCTTTCCTTCTTGCCGTAAAAGGCCTTGGCGACATCGACATATTCCGAGATGACGCTTCCGGTCGGAACGTCGATCCGGGCGGCGAGCTCGTAGGCGCCGGCGCGGAGGATCTGGCGCATCGGCCGGTCGAGGCGGTGGAGCGGCCAGTCGGCGGGAAGGCGGGCGGCGATCCGCCCGTCCAGTTCCTCGCTGCGGGCGTTCACCCCGGCGACGACGTCGTCGAAGAAGTCGACCTCGGCATCCTCATATTCCACCCCTTCGATCGTCGCTCCAAGCCGGTGGTGGTGGAATTCGTGGAGCAGCTGCGGGATCGGGACTCGCTCCATCTCGTGCTGATAGAGGGCCTGCACCGCGGCGAGGCGGGCGGCGGAGCGGGATCGGGAGCGTTCAGCCTGGGCCATAAGCGGCGGGCCATAGCGGGGCGGGCCGGGGAGCCCAACCCCGAAATGCTACCGGGAAGTGGAAGGGCAGGGTCGCGGCCGTGCTCGTCCTGCCGGACGGCGGGACTACTTACCCGGCCTTGCCGACCACGCTCTCCGGCAGGTCCTTGCCGAAGACGCGCTGGTAATATTCGGCGATGAGCGGGCGCTCGGCCTCGTCGCATTTGTTGACGAAGGTGACCCGGAAGGCGAATCCGACGTCTCCGAAGATGAGGGCGTTCTGGGCCCAGCTGATCACCGTCCTCGGGCTCATCACCGTCGAGATGTCGCCGTTCATGAACCCTTGGCGGGTCAGGTCCGCCACCTTGACCATCTTCTCGACCTCGGCGCGGCCGCCCTCATGGTCGTACTCGCCCGACTTGGCGAGGACGATCCGGGCCTCGGTCGCGGCCGGCAGGTAGTTGAGGGTGACGACGATGTTCCAGCGGTCCATCTGGCCCTGATTGATCTGCTGGGTGCCGTGATAGAGGCCGGTCGTGTCGCCGAGGCCGACGGTGTTGGTCGTTGCGAACAGCCGGAAATAGGGATGCGGTCGGATCACCTTGTTCTGGTCGAGCAGGGTCAGCTTGCCCTCGGTCTCGAGCACGCGCTGGATGACGAACATCACGTCGGGCCGGCCGGCGTCATATTCGTCGAAGACGAGCGCGGTCGGGGTCTGGAGCGCCCAGGGCAGGAGCCCCTCGCGAAATTCGGTGACCTGCTGCCCGTCCTTGAGGACGATCGCGTCGCGGCCGATCAGGTCGATCCTGGAGATGTGGGCGTCGAGGTTGATCCGGATCAGCGGCCAGTTCAGCCGCGCCGCGACCTGCTCGATATGGGTGGACTTGCCGGTGCCGTGATAGCCCTGCACCATCACCCGGCGGTTGCGGGCGAATCCGGCGCAGATGGCGAGCGTGGTGTCGGTATCGAAGACGTAGGTCGGATCGAGGTCCGGCACCCGCTCGTCCGCCTCGGAGAAAGCGGGAACCTCCATGTCGCTGTCCACGCCGAACAGGTCGCGCACCTTCACGATCCGATCGGGCGAATCCATCACGACGGCGCCGCGGCTGGCGGGGTTGGCGTTGGGAAGGTCGGTCATGCTTCGTCTTTTCGCTTCGCTTGGGGCGCCGCGCGGGAGCATCCGCGGGCGCGGGACGGGCTGTCCCCATGCCGAAGCGGAGCCACAGGGTAAAGTTCCCTTTTTCGGTCCGGCCGGTCGCCGTCCCCGGCGGGAGCGGCAGGCCTCGCCAAATCTTTCGAAGTAACGGGCTCGATAAAATTCAAGGCCCCGATTGACATTCGCGGCAAACGAATGCTCAAACCCGCCAAGCATTTCTTGGGGGCGAAGTGACTGTGGTTACAGTGAAAATTGCCAGGCTGCTCCTGGCGGCCGTCCTGCTCGCCGGGGCGGGCGCGGCCGGCGCCGACGAGCGGGTCACCTACAGCTACGACGCGCTCGGGCGGCTGGTCGCGTCTTCGAACAGCGGCACGGCGAACAACGGCCTGACCACGCAGATCGGCTACGATCCGGCGGGAAACAGGTCGAGCTACAATGTGAGCGGAGCGGGCGGGGCCCCGGCGAACCCGACGGTTCCGGGAGCGCCGGTGGTCTCCGACGGCTCGTTCGAGTTGCCGGAGGTCGGCAGCGGCTATGTCTACGGCCCCGCCGCCGCGGGAACCGCCTTCGCCGGCGGCGCCGGGGTCGCCGGCAACGGCAGCGCCTGGGGGTTCCAGGCCGCTCCGGACGGAGACCAGGTGGGGTTCCTCCAGGGCGCGGGCGGAAGCATCACGCTCACCGTCACCGGCCTCACCCCCGGCGCCTCCTATCGGGTCGGCTTCTCGCTCGCCCAGCGCGCCGGCTACGGCGCGGTGACCGTCGCGGCCGCGTTCGGCCAGACCGGGCTGGGCAGCTATACGCCGGCTTCGGTCGCTTTCGCCTCCTACGCCACGACGAACTTCACCGCGGCGGGCACGAGCGGGCAAATCGTCTTCAGCGTCCCGGCGGCGCAGGGGGACGTCTCGGCCGCCATCGACAATGTGACGGTCGCGCTCGCCGCCTCTCCGCCGGCCGCGCCGGTGGTCGCCGACGGCTCGTTCGAGCTTCCGGAGGTCGGCGGCGGCTTCGTCTACGCGCCGGCCCCGGCGGGAACCGCCTTCGCCGGCGGCGCCGGGGTCGCGGGCAACGGCAGCGCCTTTGGTTTCCAGGCCGCTCCGGACGGGGACCAGACCGGGTTCCTGCAGGCCGCCTCGAGCGGCGGCGGGAGCATCACCCTCAACGTCACCGGCCTGACGCCGGGCGCGACCTACCGGGTCGGCTTCTCGCTCGCCCAGCGACCCGGCTTCGGCGCGGTGACCGTCGCCGCCGCGTTCGGCCAGACCGCGCTCGGCAGCTACACGCCGACCTCGGCCGCGTTCACCCCCTTCACCACGACGACGTTCACCCCCGCCGGGACGAGCGGCCGGATCGTCTTCAGCGCCGGAGCCGCGCCGGGGGACGTCGCCACGGCGATCGACCAGGTGATGCTGGAGTTGGTCGGATGACGGGCGCGACGCCTTCCAGTGAGTCGCGCTCCGATCGCCTCCGTCCGGGCCGGTTCGACTCCCTTTTCGGAGCCCGCACATGACGAACGACCGTCCCCGCCGACGCTCGAACTCCAGGCGCGAGTGGCCGCGCCGCTTCTTCGCGCGTCTGGCGGGAACGATCTTCGCCGCGCTTCTGGCCGCGGGCCTGCTCGGCGCCGGGGCGGCGGCGGGGCAGGGGTCGCTCGCGCCGCCGCCCGACAAGTTCATCGTCTCCGCGGGCGGAGTGGACATGCGCTCGGGGCGCTACGCCTACAGCCAGACCGACCTCTCGATCGGCGGCGAGCCCGGGCTGGCGCTGGACCGAACGCTCACCCAGCAGGTGACGGGGCACATCAACCCGTTCGCCAACTTCTCGCACAATTTCGATTTCCTGGTGACGGTGAAGAACGTCAACATCGCCAAGGGCGACATGCAGGACCGTGCCGGAAGCCCCGACGCCCAGGCGGAAGTGGCGTTCGGCGGCCGCTCGCAGACCTTCCGGACCAGCGGAATCAATACCGGCTTCAGCCAGGTATCGGGCGGGGCCTATGCGGCGCTCACCTTCACCGGCGACTCGCGCGACGCTCCGAACGCCGTCTTCACCTTCACCCAGCAGGACGGCACGGTCGCGCTGTTCCGGCCGATCGGCAGCCGCGGCAGCGCGGAATGCTCCGGCTCGCTTCGCTGCGGCTACGTCTCGCGGATCACCAAGCCGGACGGCACGGTTCTGACCTTCGGCTATGACGGCGGCGGCGGCGCCAACGGAGCGCGGCTGCGCAGCGTGACGAGCAGCCGCGGCTATGCCCTGCTGCTCGAATATAACGGCTATTATGTCGGCAAGGCCTGCCTCATCAATCTTGCCTTCATGGCCAAGCCGGCGGGGAACGTCTGCCCGGCGGGCGTTCCGACGGCGACCTACGGCTACGACACCGTCGCCGGCGACACCCGGCTGGCGACGGTCACCGATCCGGCGGGCGCGGACTGGCGCTTCGTCAACACGGCGAATGCCCAGGGCTTCGTCAAGCCCGGGCAGGACGCGCCGTGGCTGACCAACCAGATCGAGCATCGGCGCAACGACGACGGCCTGGTCGAGGACATCATCTTCGCCCAGGATTATGCCGACGGGCAGCATTATTCCTACAGCTTCGCCACCGCTCCGGAGCGAAGCGGGCATGTCGCGGCGCTCGCCGGCGGCTGGTACGAGGATGCGGCGCACAACCGGACCACGGTCGAATATGAATTCCCGATCCAGCCGGGGACCGGCCCCGGCGACCCCTGCTTCACCTATCCCTGCTCGCAGGTGACCCAGGACCCGATCACCGGCGACACCAGCATCGTCTACCAGATGACCCCAGGGCCGGTGCGGGTGACCGACGCCCTCGGGCGGGTCACCAGCTTCGTCTATTGCGACCCGGCGCAGATGGCGCGGATGACCCAATATCGGAACAAATGCTACGTGACGGCGCGCCCGGTCTCCTCGACCGATCCGTCGGGAATCGTCACCATCTTCACCTGGGACGGCTACGGCAATCTGGTCGGGCGGCGGCAGAAGGCGGCGCCGGTGCCGGGCTCGAGCCTCGCCGACATCGTCCGGACGGCGACCTATGCGTGCGGCTCCGCAGCGCTCAGGACCTGCGAGAGGCCGACCAGCGTCACCGACGCGCTCGGGCGCAGGACGGACTACAGCTACGCCCCGGAGCATGGCGGGATCCTCACCGAGACCCAGCCCGCGGTGAACGGGGTGAGGCCCCAGAAGCGCTACGCCTACGAGCAGCGCACCGCCTGGATCGCCAACGGCGCCGGCGGCTATGTCGCGGCCGGGCCGCCGGTCTGGCTGCTCGTTCGGACCAGCCTCTGCAAGACCGGCCCCGCGTCCGGCGGCGGCTGCGCCATTGCCGGCGACGAGGTCGCGACCCTCTACGATTACGGGCCGGATTCCGGGCCCAACAACCTGCTCCCGCGCGGCACGCTGGTGGATCCGGGCGGGCTCAACCTGCGCACCTGCTACGCCTATGACGCGCAGGGCAACAAGCTGTCCGAGACCCGTCCGCGCGCCGGACTGGCGAGCTGCCCGTGACCCGCCGAAGCCTCCCGCTCCGACCGGCCGCGAGCCTCGCCAGGCCCTTCGCAAGGCTCGCCCTTTGCGCGGTGATGACGCTGGGCGCGGCTTTCGCGGCCGGGCGGGCCGACGCCCAGGCTTCGCCTTCGCCGTTCACCACCGGCTATCGCTACGACTCGGCGCACCGGGTGACCGGCACCATCGCGCCCGACCCGGACGGGGCGGGGCCGCTCCATTATCCGGCGGTCCGCAACAACTATGACGGCGCCGGGCGCCTGGTCCGGGTCGAGAAAGGCGAGCTCCTCGACTGGCAGGGCGAGTCCGTCGCTCCGGGGCGGTGGCCGGGCTTCACGGTCAAGGAGCGGGTCGACACCGCCTACGACGCGCTCGACCGCAAGGTGGCCGAAGCGACGGTCGATCCGGCCACGCTCGCCACCCTCGCCCTCGTCCAGACCAGCTACGACAATCTCGGCCGGGTCGACTGCGTCGCCCGTCGGATGAACCCGGCGGCGTTCGCCTCGGCTCCGGGCGCCTGCGCGCTCGGCGCCCAGGGCGGCTCCGGCCCCGACCGGATCACCCGCAATTTCTACGACGCGGTCGGCGAGCTGCTCAAGGTCCGCAAGGCCTGGGGGACCCCGCTCCAGCAGGATGAAGTCACCTACGAATATACGAGCGACGGCAAGCAGAAGGCGGTGATCGACGCCAACGGCAACCGCGCCGAGATGACCTATGACGGCCACGACCGCCAGTCGCGCTGGATCTTCCCCTCGCCGACCTCGGCCGGTGCCGCCAACCCGGCCGATTATGAGGAATATGGCTACGACTCGAACGGCAACCGGGTCTCGCTAAGGAAGCGCGACGGCGCGGTCCTGGCTTATGCCTATGACGCGCTCGACCGGCTGGCGACGAAG